>ERZ791785.540-NODE-540-length-30595-cov-5.099411_pt1 | contig 30595 bp, 22 predicted proteins | sample MGYA00509947_ERZ791785 | MGnify/ENA primary metagenome ERZ791785 (study PRJEB30046, sample SAMN00791982) | human gut metagenome | study: EMG produced TPA metagenomics assembly of the A metagenome-wide association study of gut microbiota in type 2... | reverse complement strand
GACTAAACCAATCATTGTAATAACCTCTTAATTAACCTAGGCTGATCTGCACGTCAACGCCGGCAGCCAAGTCTAAACGCATTAAAGCATCAACAGTTTTTTCTGTTGGCTCAACAATATCAACTAAACGTTTGTGAGTACGGATTTCATATTGGTCACGCGCATCTTTATTTACGTGTGGAGAAATCAATACTGTGAAACGCTCTTTACGAGTTGGTAAAGGAATCGGACCACGCACTTGCGCACCGGTACGTTTAGCTGTTTCAACGATCTCCGCTGTGGATTGATCGATCAAACGATGATCAAACGCTTTAAGGCGGATACGGATTCTTTGGTTCTGCATGAGACCAGAGCTCCAATAAATTTAGCTAATAAAAAAACTAACACCATCACAATTCTTACATCAAAACAACAAGAAAAGGAGGTGCAAGCTACCTGTTATATAGTCCCCAAATCGGAGACATTGTTAGTATTACATATCGTAATACCCGTTTAATAAATGATTACATTAAACGGCTTCTATAATTAAAGCCCGTCAATTCTACTAAAACCTCGTCTTCACTGCAAGCCTTTTCTTACTTTTTACATTGATAAAGTGCGGTGAATTTTAAAAACGTTTTCTAAAACGACCGCACTTTATTGATGAAAAAGCGAATTACAAAGGCAATTCGGTAGTGTATTTAATGGTTTTTAGCGACACTTCCGACTTTAACGTTTTAATGCCGATCTCTTTGGTCAAATATTTGGTTTTTATGGCGTGAAATTCATCCAAATCGGATACCAGCATTTTTAAAATAAAATCGTAACTTCCCGCCATCAAATGACATTCCGTGATTTGCGGAATCAATTTCACTTCAAAAATGAACCGCTCTTTGAGGGCAGGATCTTCTTCAAAAAATGTCCCCTGCACATAAACAAGTAAATTGCGGTTTAATTTTTTAGGATTCAATAACGCCGTATAACCATCGATAACACCGCTTTCTTCTAAATGGTTTACCCGCCGCAAACAAGCGGAATTTGACAGCCCGATTTCTTTGGCGAGCTCATTATTTTGCAAGCGTCCATTACGTTGTAAAGCTTTTAAAATGCGTGTATCAATGTTATCGAATAATTTCTTAAACATGAAAAATCCGTTTCTTAGGAAAGAAAATGCGTTCGCATTATAACAAGGCCACCTATAAAAAACTGTGATATAGGTGGCCTTTATTAAAATTGATGTTAAACGCTATATAAGGAGACTTGAACAACCAGTAGGATTGCCCCGATGACCAGTAAGCAGCCAATCATCGGCATCACAAATTTCACCCATTTATTAAATGGAATGTGCAACATTTGTAATGTCACCAACACCAAACCGGTCGGTGCCAAGAACAACATGGCGTATTGACCCCAGTTATAGGCAGAAACCACGATGTCACGCGGAATACCCACTGCGTCCGCAAGTGGTGCCATAATTGGCATGGAAAGCACTGCCAAACCGGAAGAAGATGGTACGATAAGGCCTAAGAAGATGAAGACTACTAATTGACCAAGAATAAAGACGCTACCCGGCATACCACTTACAAGGTTAGACATGTAATCCAAAATGGTGTCGGAAATCATACCTTGTTCAAGCACTAAGTTTACACCACGCGCTAAACCGATAATCAAAGATACACCAACCAATTCGGATGCCCCTTCGGTAAAGGATTCCACGATGTCTTTTTCTTTTAAGCCACTGATAAACATGATGATAATCGTGATGGACAAGAAAGAAGCAGCCATTTGTGGGAACCACCAACCGCCTGCCATTACCCCCCAAATCATGATTGGGAAAGCAATACAGAAGAGGATTAAGATCAGTTTTCTTCTTAAGGTAAATTCAAGCACGGTATTTGGATCAAAGTTTTTCATATAACGATGATAAAACTCTTCTCTATCTTCATAAGTATAGGAAAAACTCGGATCCGCTTTTACTTTCTTACCATACCAATATAAGTAAGAAATCACGCAAGTTGCCCCTAACAAGAGACCAATGGCACGGAATCCAATCCCTTCGGTAAATTGAATACCGGCCGCATTAGACGCAATAACTACTGAGAATGGATTAATTGTGGAAAACGCTGTCCCCATGGAGGAAGCCAAGAAGATTGCACCAACACAGATGATTGCATCATACCCCAGCGCTAAAAATACCGGCACCAAGATAGGGTAAAACGCAACGGCTTCTTCTTCGATACCGCAAGTTGTACCGCCTAACACCATCAACACGGAAACACTAAATACAATCATAAATTCATTGCCTTTCGTGCGCCGTGCCAATGCCATGAGCCCTGCGTTAAATGACCCTGTTCTGTTAATCACCCCGATCATACCGCCCAGCACGAAGATGAACACCATCACATCCACCGCTTCGATGGTTCCTTCCACCATGCTGATAGGGATATCTTTGATACCTTTGTAATGTTGTTCAATACGTTGATAAGTGCCCGGAATGGCAATCGGTTTTTTGATCACCCCTTCGGTGAAATTGGAGAGTTTAATTTTGATATTAAGATTATTTAAGGTTTCTTCCGTAGCAGGATAGGTTTTATCTTGCTCACCATAAGCTTTTACTACAAAGACTTTTTCGGTCATATTATAGGTCAACTTAGAATAGGAACCGGAAGGAATAACCCATGTTAATCCCACCGCAAGGATTAAAATGAAGAATAAAATCGTGAACGCTGATGGGAAATTAAAGACCTTTTTTTTATTAGACGCTTCCATAGCAGACTCCTCGTCAATATCGAAGTTAGCAGATCGGCATAATCATTCATCAACCATGCCGACCGCACATTCTACTTTGAACTGCTAAAATACTCAAAGTGAGTTTATTATTATGAATAATAAGAAATTTCTTTCACTTTATTCGTGATACGTGTGCCGGCTTTACCCTTCACGATATCAACGATATCAGAAAGTGATCCAATCACGGCATCTTTACCCGTACTACGTGCGAAATTTACTGCAGCCTGTACTTTTGGTCCCATAGAACCGGCGGCAAAGCCCATTTTTTCAATTTCATCCGGTGGTGCTGATGCGATAGCTTTTTGTGTTGGTTTGCCCCAATCTACAAAGGTTGCTGACACATCAGTCGCGATAATGAATAAATCTGCTTCCAGATTATCGGCAAGTAGTGCAGAACATAAGTCTTTATCGATAACCGCTTCTACGCCGCGCAAATTATGTTGCTCATCGTAGTAAGTAGGGATACCGCCACCACCGGCGCAAATCACGATACTGCCTTTTTCCAACAACCATTTCACCGGGTTGATTTCAAAAATGCGTTTTGGTAACGGACTTGGCACCACGCGACGATATTTATCACCATCTTGTGCAATGGTCCAGTTTTTCTCTTTTGCCAAGCGTTCGGCTTCTTCTTTGGAATACACCGGACCGATTGGTTTAGTTGGGTTCTTAAATGCCGGGTCATTAATATCCACTTCTACTTGTGATAGCAATGTGGCGAACGGCACTTCAAACGGCACTAAGTTACCTAATTCTTGTTCAATCATGTAACCAATCATACCCACAGATTCTGCACCTAATACATCTAACGGATAAGGAGGCACTTCTTTATAGGCTGCACTTTGTAATGCTAACAAACCTACTTGTGGACCATTACCATGTGCGATGACCAATTCGTTATTTGGATAAATCTTCGCAATTTGTTCACAAGCGATACGCACGTTTAATCGCTGGTTCTCAGCGGTGAGCGGCTCGCCGCGACGCAATAAGGCATTTCCACCCAATGCAATAACAATTCTCATATACCACCTCTTAAATTAAGCTGGAATAAAGTACGGCTTTAATGGTGTGCATGCGGTTTTCCGCTTGCTCAAAGGCCACATTCATTGGCGACTCAAAGACATCTTCGGTCACTTCAATACCATTTGCTAATTCAGGGTATTTTTCTGCAATTTGGCGGCCCACTTTGGTTTCGCTGTTGTGGAATGCCGGCAAGCAGTGCATGAATTTCACACGCGGATTGCCGGTGCGTTTCATCAATTCAGGAGTGACTTGATACGGTAATAATAATTTAATGCGTTCCCCCCAGGTTTCTAATGGCTCACCCATGGAAACCCATACGTCGGTGTGCACGAAATCAACGCCTTTGATAGCTTTATCAATATCATCGGTTACCGTAATGCGTGCGCCACTTTGTTTTGCAAATTTTTCGCACATGTCAACTAACTCTGCATCCGGTAATAAGGCTTTCGGCCCGCAAATGCGTACATCCATACCTAATTTAGCACCAATTAATAACAAGGAGTTACCCATGTTGTTGCGCGCATCACCGATATACACATATTTGATTTCACTTAATGGTTTATCGCAGTTTTCAATCATGGTTAACACGTCCGCCAACATTTGTGTTGGGTGGAACTCGTCAGTTAAACCATTGAATACCGGCACACCGGCATATTCTGCTAATTCATCCACAATTTCTTGTTTGAAACCACGATATTCAATAGCATCGTACATTCTGCCTAATACGCGGGCAGTGTCTTTCATACTTTCTTTGTGGCCAATTTGAGACGAGTTTGGATCGATGTAAGTGACTTGGGCGCCTTGGTCATAAGCAGCGACTTCAAAAGCGCAACGGGTACGGGTAGAGGTTTTTTCAAAAATTAGCGCAATGTTTTTGCCTTTTAATTTTTGCTGTTCGGTACCGGCATATTTTGCTCTTTTTAAGTCTCGGGATAAATCTAATAAATATTTGATTTCACGTTCTGAGTGATTAACAAGACTTAATAAGTGTCTGTTTTTAAGATTGAAAGCCATAATAATCTCCTTGATTTTTGTTTATTGACTTAATCCGAATAGCCAAGCTATTCACAAACTATTTATTCGACATACAACCTACTCCTTGCGAACGTCTTTATTCTAAAAGAAAGGCAAGTAAATATCGTTTCGAATTTCCGCTCGTAATGTAAAGATTTTGAACAAATTTCTAACAAAGGGCTTTTTATTGGTATAAAATTCGAACAAAAAATTTTCTATGTGAAAAAATTTTAATCTCATCACCCAACATTAATCTCATCATGAACACTGTGCTTCTTTTTTTACGTCATAACGCCATTAAAGTGCGGTATGTTTTACACAAGAAATTACGTCAAACCTATCGAATCTCCCATAAAAGCGTTGAATTTACCTGTTTACTGATCGGCGCCAGCTTGGTTTCGTTATTTTCTCTTGGGTTTGCCAAACTTGCGGATTTGGGCTTGGAATGGAACGCCCATTGGACACAACAATATCCCCTTGCTGTCTGGTTTATTTTGCCCGGCGGTTTGGCGCTCTTAACCTGGTTCATCGCCAAATACACGCCTTATGTCGGTGGCAGCGGCATCCCGCAAGTCATTGCCTCCCTTAGTCTGCCTCATCAAGCCAATAAAAACCGTTTAGTCGCTTTTGGGCAAACTCTGTGGAAAATTCCACTGACATTTCTAGCGATGCTTATCGGCGCCTCTGTTGGACGGGAAGGGCCGTCCGTACAAGTCGGTGCAGCCGTGATGTTATGGTGGGGCAACTTGTGCCGAAAATATGGCGTGGCATTTACCGGATTGAGTGCGAATGAACTGATGGCAACCGGGGCGGCCGGTGGTCTCGCCGCCGCATTTAATGCGCCTTTAGCCGGTGTTATTTTTGCCATCGAAGAATTGGGTCGTGGTGTGCTATTGCGTTGGGAACGACGCGTATTGTTAGGCGTACTCGCGGCTGGTTTTATTTTAGTGGCTATTGAAGGCAACAACCCCTATTTCCCCACATATCGTGGCGTAACCGATATGCCTTATTTATGTTTATGGGTTTTAGTTTGTGGTGCTGTGAGTGGTATCAGTGGGGGAATTTTCGGCCGTTTGTTAATCAAAGGCGCAGCCGGCACCTTCCCTTTCTGTCGCCATTGGATACGCAAGCACCCTATTTTCACCGCCATTATTTTAGGCTTAATATTGACCGCACTTGGCGTTTACACCAACGGCCAAACTTACGGCACAGGTTACCAAGTCGTCACCCGAGCGCTCGATGGACAAGCTGTGCAAAACGACATTGGCATCATGAAACTGTTCGCCACAGTAGGCACATATTGGACGGGTATTGCCGGTGGTATTTTCACCCCTTCACTCACCATCGGTGCTGGGCTTGGCGTGCAAGTTGCCGCCTTTACTGACGGTTCAGTCGACCAGCGTTTGTTGGTATTATTGTGTATGGCGGCATTTTTAGCTGGCGCGACACAATCACCGGTCACCTCCAGCGTTATCGTGATGGAAATGACCGGCTGCCAACCTGTATTAATTTGGCTATTGATTTGCTGCCTGATTTCCTCCATTATTTCACGCCAATTTAATCCGAAGCCGTTTTATCACATGGCGGCAGGGCGTTTCCGCCAGCGGATAAAAGAAGAAACGCAAAAAGACATGAAGGAAAACCCATAAAAATGTCCCAAAATCAACCGCACTTTTACCGTGGCCGCTTCGCCGTTGCCCCGATGCTGGATTGGACAACGCGCCATTGCCGTTATTTCCACCGCCAATTTTCCCGTCACGCCTTGCTTTATACGGAAATGGTGACCACCCAAGCCATCATTCATGCCAAATACGATCATCTTGATTTTGATGCGGCAGAAAACCCGGTGGCGTTGCAACTGGGCGGCAGCGATCCAAAACAACTTCAACATTGCGCTCAATTAGCGCAACAGCGCGGCTACCAAGAAATCAATTTGAATGTCGGCTGCCCATCCGATCGCGTACAAAACGGTATGTTCGGTGCGTGTTTAATGGCAAAAGCGGAACTGGTTGCAGAGTGCGTACAACAAATGCAAAGTGCGGTACACATTCCCGTCACCGTAAAAACCCGCATCGGCATTGATGATTTTGACAGCTATGATTTCCTGTGTGATTTTGTCCAAAAAGTACACCAAGCCGGCTGTCAGGAATTTATCGTGCATGCACGCAAAGCGTGGTTATCCGGTTTAAGCCCGAAACAAAATCGTGAAATTCCGCCGCTAAATTACGAACGTGTGTATCAACTAAAACAGGATTTCCCCCATTTGCTCATCAGCATTAACGGTGGAATTAAAACCCTTGAAGAAATGCAGCACCACTTGCAGCATGTAGATGGCGTCATGGTGGGGCGAGAAGCTTATCAAAATCCCGCGTTGCTCGGTCATATCGATCACGCATTGTTTGACGCCAATGCCCCGATTATCACCCCACGCCAAGCGGTGGAAAACATGTTTCCATACATCGAACAGCAACTCAGCCAAGGCGTCTATCTGAATCATATCGTGCACCACATGCTCGGTGCCTTCCAAAACTGCAAAGGCGCACGCCAATGGCGTCGTTATTTAAGCGAAAATGCCTACAAAGCCGGCGCCGGCATTGACGTGGTAGAAACCGCATTAGGGTTTGTAGAAGCGTAAAAGTGCGGTCAGTTTTAAATGCAAAAAAAAAGCACGCATGAGAAAATGCGTGCCATCAGTAAATCAGTTATAGAACAAAAAAAGTGCGGTGGATTTAAAAAACGTTTTTCAAACCCACCGCACTTTTTCTTCTAATTACAGAATATGTTGATATTCTTCTAACATTTCTTTCGGCCAAACGCTGGATTGCACTTCACCAATATGTTTTTTACGTAATAACAACATTGCCAAACGAGATTGACCGATACCGCCACCAATACTTAACGGCAATTTGCCTTGCAATAATTCTTGGTGCCAATCCATGTTGAGACGGTCTTCATCACCGGTTAAGCTCACTTGTAAACGTAACGCTGCTTCATCTACACGAATCCCCATAGAAGATAGTTCAAACGCTTTGCCAAGTTGGTCGTTCCAAACCAAAATATCACCGTTCAAGCCTTTGTAGCCGTTTTCTGACTCTGTTGTCCAGTCATCGTAATCCGGCGCACGTCCATCGTGTGGCTTGCCGTCAGACAATTTACCGCCGATACCGACTAAGAAAACGGCGCCGTATTCTTTACAGATCGCATTTTCACGCTCTTTGCCGCTCATGTTTGGATAACGTTTCACGAGGTCTTCACTGTGTACGAAAGTAATGTGTTTTGGTAGCACGGATGGAATATCAAAACGGGCTTCCACCGCCAATTCTGTTAAGCGAATCGCACGATAAATCGAATTCACGGTTTCTTTTAAATAGGCGAAATTGCGACGACCTTCCGGAATCACTTTCTCCCAGTCCCATTGGTCCACATAAACGGAGTGGGTCGCATCTAACGAATCTTCGTCCGGACGCAACGCTTTCATGTGTACAAACAGGCCTTCGCCTTCTCTAAAATGAAAACGGGCTAATGTATGACGTTTCCATTTTGCCAAAGAGTGAACCACTTCAAACACCGCATTTGGGATTTGTTTTACATGCACTTGAACCGCTTTTTCAATACCGGAAAGGTTATCTTGCATGCCATTACCAACCTGACTTAAGATTGGGCCTTGAACTTCGATGATGCCTAATTGCTCGATGAGGTTTTGAGTAAATGTATTTTTTACAAAACTAATCTCTTGTTGTTGCAAAATAAATGTCTTTTTCATTGTTTTTACCCTATATTATTTAACGTTTCTACATGAATGCGGTAAATTCTCCCTATTCTTTAGGGTTAATGCAATACAATTTAGCCAGAATCAAAGAAACTTCATTATTATTTAAATAATATCTAAAAAATAATACGATTATTTAAAGTTTTTAAAACAAAGGAGTGTGTTATGCACAGTATAGATAATTTAGATCAACAAATATTGCGTGTATTAACCAAAGATGCCCGAACCCCTTATGCAGAAATGGCGAAAAATTTTGGTGTTAGCCCCGGCACCATTCATGTTCGGGTGGAAAAAATGCGCCAGTCAGGCATTATTGAAGGGACAAAAGTGAAAATCAATGAACGCAAACTGGGTTATGATGTTTGCGGTTTCATTGGCATTATTTTGAAATCGGCAAAAGATTATGACAAGGTGATCAAAAAGCTGGAAGCTATTGATGAAGTGGTAGAAGCCTATTACACCACCGGCAATTATTCCATTTTCATTAAAGTCATGACTCACACGATTGCCGAACTGCATTTAGTCTTATCGGCTAAAATTCAGTTAATCGACGAGATTCAATCCACAGAAACCTTAATTTCCATGCAGAATCCGATTTTGCGTGATATTAAACCGTAAAAAACAACGAACAAGAAAGGAGGATGTTATGTCAGAAGTCTTTCACCTTGGCTTAACGAAAGCCATGTTAGATGGGGCTAAATTAGCCATCGTTCCAGGTGCGCCGGAGCGTGTGGAACGCATTGCACGCTTATTGGATCGCCCCAAATTCCTCGCCTCCACCCGCGAATTTACCTCTTGGCTCGGCTATATTGAGGAACACGCCGTGGTCGTATGTTCCACCGGTATTGGCGGCCCATCGGTTTCCATCGCAGTAGAAGAATTAGCCCAACTCGGTGTGCGTACTTTCTTACGTATCGGTACAACCGGTGCCATCCAACCGCACATTAACGTCGGTGATTTATTAGTCACAACCGGTGCCGTACGTCTCGATGGTGCAAGCCGCCATTTCGCCCCATTAGAATATCCGGCGGTAGCAAACTTTGAATGTACCGAGGCCCTTTACAAAGTCGCCAAAGAAGAAGTCGGCGATGCCGTCCATGTGGGTATCACCGCCTCTTCAGATACTTTCTACCCAGGACAAGAACGTTATGACACCTACACCGGCAAAATTTGCCGTCATTTCCAAGGTTCATTAAAACAATGGCAAGAACTGAACGTCATGAACTACGAAATGGAATCGGCTACCTTGTTCACCATGTGCTCTGCCCTTGGTTTACGTGCCGGCATGATCGCAGGCGCTATCGTCAACCGCACCCAACAAGAAATCCCGAATGAGGCGACTATTCAATCCACGGAAGAAACTGCCATTCATGTGGTAGTGAAAGCGGCAGGCTTGTTAGTGTAATTGACGTAAGCACAGGGCTTATCGCATAAAAAAGAGCGGTCGAAATTCATTGTATTTTTCGACCGCTCTTTCTTATTGTCTTAACCAAATCAATGGCAATAAAAAAGCCTCTGTTCAGAGGCTTTTTTTAGCATGTTATTTTGCGTATAACGGTGCAGGACCTGTTCTTCCCATAGATTTCGTGCCTTCGGCTTTTACCAATGAGCCGGAAGAGGAAATCTCTACACGACGGTTAGGCGCTAAACAATCTTTTAGTGCTTGCCCACTGCCATCACAAGCTTTCACTTGATTTGCTTTACCGTGCCCGATAGCTACAATATGCGCATTCAAACCTAATTCGATTAAACGTGCTTTCACGCGGTCTGCACGACGTTGTGATAAGGCTAAATTATAGCGGTCTGAACCTAAACGATCCGTATAACCATCAATTTTCACGTCTTTCGCATGCGCTGATTTTAACTGTTGAGCAATGTTATCAATCATTTCAACACCTCTTGCGGTTAATGTGTCCTTATCAAAATCAAATAAGAAATCACCGGCTAAGCTGAAGGAGAAATTGCTGTTACAACCGTTTGGATACCAATAGAAATTTTGTGCGTTCATGTCTGAATCAAACAAAACTTTATATTGGCATACTTTATGTTCGCCGTTTTCACGATAATGGAAAACGTAATCCCATTCACGTACGGCAAATAAACCTTCTGCAAAATGCGGACGGCCGATCAAATTATAAAGCTGATCCTTATTCATCCCTTTTTCAATCATACGCACATTATCCCAATTCGGCCAAGAACCGAATTGGCTGCCATCGTGATTAAATTTGGAATCTTCAATTTTAGGCCATACCAACTCCGTGTTATCCGCCGGTGCGCCTTCTTTAGATACTTGACTTAAATTACCGCAAGCAACCAACATTGTCGCTGCGATAGTCGATAATAACATTTTTGCTAAGGTCATCTCTTCACCTCGTAAAATTCATAAAATATGTTGTCTGTTTCAACTTTGGCTTATTTAGCTTAGTTCTTTTAGGTTGCCAAGGCGTAATCACATGATTAAACCTGATTGCACGCAAAAGTGCGGTCATTTTTTCGCGCGAAATTCACCTTGGCATGTCGGCAAAATAGGAAAGCGACTGCTTCCCTATTTTATTATGCCAACACGACTACCATTGATAGCCTGCACCTAAAGAAGCACCAAGGTTGCCACGCGTGTCGCTGTTACCGGTGATTTTCACCACCACTTTTCCGTTATCGGAAATGCGGGACATACCTAAGGCAACCGCACCTTCACCACGATAAGTACCGGCAGAAACAGCCACCATGCTCTTACCTGGTAAGTAGGCTTGTGGTAAACCTGCGGCCGCATTAGCACCTGCAATACCGGCACGTAAATGTTTATCCGCACGATTGAGTTTGCCTTCAACCGCACGCAATTGTGAAACATTCACCGCATCCGTACTGTTCACACCAGGCGCAACATTTTTAATCGTTGTATTATTCGCGTTGATACCACCGCTCTTCGTCATACTTGGACCGTTGTTAATGGTTACGCCATCAGTAGTGATTGTGGTATCGCCTACAGTCACTTTATTTGTTGTAACACTATTAACATTAATGTCGTTCGCTAACCCTACTGTGATGGTATTTCCCTTGATTTGGGTCATGATGTTTTTACCGCCATCAAATTTACCCCAATCTTTGTTCGTTTCTGCACCTTTAACATTCACTTGGCTATTCAATTTAGCATTATGAACATTACCACTATTGTCACCGAACTTGAGACCATCATTTAGGGTCGCCACCTCTTCTGTAACAGGTTTGCCATCTTTATCTTTGGTTTCATAAACGATACGCGTTTTGGTTTCGCCATCTTTACCATCTACACCCGGTTTACCCTGTGCTGATTTCATGGTTAAACCATCTTTACCGTCTTTACCGTTCAGACCAATGGAGCCGTCTTTACCATTGATAACAACCGCTGAACCGTCTTTACCGTTCACGCCAATCTTGCCATCAACACCATCTTTACCCGGTTGACCATTTACCCCCGGTACAGCTTTTTCACCAAGCTCAATTTCTGGGTTTAAACCTACTTCTAACGCTTTTTTACCTGTCGCTTGACCTTGTGCATCTAACACATCAACAACTTTAGTATTGATGTTCTTATCTCCGGTAATTTGAGCAGTAGTACCTAAGTCTTGTTTAAACTCATTACCCGCTTTGTCTTTCAGGCCAAAACCACCGCCAGACTCACCACTGAAGACGTTATACAAGTCGCCAACATTAACCGCATTATTCGGATTGCCGTTATCTTTATCGGCGGCATTCTTCAACTTATCAGCAAAAGTAGCACCTGCTTTATCGGTGATACTACTTTTCACACCAGTAACTTGGTTACCGTCAGTTGTGTTACCACCAACATTCAACTCGCCTTTATCCGTCACATTCAATGTCACAGATTTCGTCGTATCTGTTGGGTTTTCTAAAGCCACACTATTGAGGTTCTTCAGATTTTTACTCATTTGAACCGTCAATTTATCGTTACCATCCGCAACAACATTAAGGTTGCCTGTCGCGCTCTTGAAGTCTTTCAACTCATCAGCAGTAGAATCACCCACAATGTTCACTTTTGAGTTCAGCTTGTGTTTGTTCACTTTATCTGTGTTGTTACCCGCAAAGACTAAACCATCGTTCAGTGTCGCCACTTCTTCTGTAACAGGTTTGCCATCAGCACCTTTCACCGGCTTGCCATCTTTATCTTTAAGCTCATAAACAATACGCGTTTTACCGTTTGTACCATTCGCTCCATCAACACCGTCTTTGCCGTTAGCTGATTTCATGGTTAAACCATTTTCACCGTCTTTCCCGTTCAGACCAATGGAGCCGTCTTTACCGTTGATAACTACCGCTGAACCGTCTTTACCGTTCACGGTAAGTTTGCCGTCAACGCCATCGTTGCCTTTCTTACCAAGTTCAACTTCTGGGTTTAAACCCACTTCAAGCGCTTTTTTACCTGTCGGCTGACCTTGAGCATCTAACACATCAACAACTTTAGTATTGATGTTCTTATCTCCGGTAATTTGAGCTGTAGTACCTAAGCTTTGTTTGAACTCATTACCCGCTTTATCTTTCAGACCAAAACCACCGATATCGCTTGGTCCAATAAGCTTATTAACGGTCTCTTTTAAGTCGCCGACATTGACGCCATTGTTTAATACGTCACCAGTTGCCTCAGTTAACGTAACCTTATTACCTTGAGAATCTTTTAGACCACTATCCATATTGACGACTTGGTTACCACCATTGTTTAAACCAGTTTTAGTTAAACTTACTGTTTTACTTTGTTCAGAACCATTCTTAATAGTGATGCCACTATTCTCAACTTTTGTATCACCCGTTGTAACACTATTGACATCAAGGTCTTTGGCTAATCCCACAGTAATGGTATTTCCATCGATGTTGGTCATGATGTTTTTACCCGCATCAAATTTAGTCCAATCCGCGTTCGCTGCTGCGCCTTTAACATTCACTTGGGTGTTAAGTTTCGCATCGTGCACCGTACCCGCATTAGCACCGAATTTGAGACCGTCATTTAAGGTCGCTACTTCTTCTTTGTCGCCATTTGGTTTTTCGTAAACAATGCGTGTTTTACTTACACCATCTTTACCATCATTACCTTCAAGACCCGCTGCACCTTTCACAACTTTGAGAGAAGCTTGACCATCTTTGCCGTCTGCTCCATTTTTACCGTTAACACCATCAACACCGTTAAATACAATGGCATCTTTTGTGATGGTCGTTCCGTCTTTACCGTCCTTACCTTTCACAACAAGACTTCCGTCTTCACCGCCTTTTGGATTAACTACAACTTTACCGGCTAAGCCTAGTGTTAACGTTTTATCTGTGGCGTTCGCGGTAGTGGTAATACCATCACTGCCTTTCACTTGAATAGTTTTACCTAAGTCTTGTGTAACAGCAGTATTACCATCATCAGCTAAACCAAAACCACCGCCATTTGCGCTGCTGGTAATACTGTCTTTGGTAAGTTTTAAGTCGCTTACATTGACCGCACTATTCGGATTGGTTGTATTAGCTGTTTCCAATTTCGCCGCAAAGTTAGCGCCCGCTTTATTTTTAATGCTACTTGCTACATTCGCTAAGGCAATTGGTGCTGTGGTTGCAGTGCTTCCACCTGCCGCATTATGCATTGACGCAATCACATCAGCTGAGTCAACTTTAGTTGCATCACCGCCATTCGGGTTGGTGTTAAATGTACCATTCGCTAATTTATAAACCTTAGTACCATCTGCTTTGGTATAAACCACCGGCATCGCAACAGACACATCATAGGTGTTCGTTAAACCATCTTCAGTTTTCCGTACCAATACACTGTGGTCATCTGATTTCACCACTGTACGTGCTGCTTTCAATTGACTTACATTCACTGCATCAGTATCCGCCACGCCATTCGCAACGTTGGTAATTTTTTGGTTACCCGCGTTAATACCGTCAGTTGTCATGCTCGGACCATTATTGTTAATGCTGACACCTTTACCGTTGATGGTTGTTGTGTTTGTACCATCCGTAAACTCAGCACTGGTCAACCCTTTCAACTCTTTGGCTAATCCCACAGTAATGGTATTTCCATCGATGTTGGTCATGATGTTTTTACCCGCATCAAATTTAGTCCAATCCGCGTTCGCTGCTGCGCCTTTAACATTCACTTGGGTGTTAAGTTTCGCATCGTGCACCGTACCCGCATTAGCACCGAATTTGAGACCGTCATTTAAGGTCGCTACTTCTTCTTTGTCGCCATTTGGTTTTTCGTAAACAATGCGTGTTTTACTTACACCATCTTTACCATCATTACCTTCAAGACCCGCTGCACCTTTCACAACTTTGAGAGAAGCTTGACCATCTTTGCCGTCTGCTCCATTTTTACCGTTAACACCATCAACACCGTTAAATACAATGGCATCTTTTGTGATGGTCGTTCCGTCTTTACCGTCCTTACCTTTCACAACAAGACTTCCGTCTTCACCGCCTTTTGGATTAACTACAACTTTACCGGCTAAGCCTAGTGTTAACGTTTTATCTGTGGCGTTCGCGGTAGTGGTAATACCATCACTGCCTTTCACTTGAATAGTTTTACCTAAGTCTTGTGTAACAGCAGTATTACCATCATCAGCTAAACCAAAACCACCGCCATTTGCGCTGCTGGTAATACTGTCTTTGGTAAGTTTTAAGTCGCTTACATTGACCGCACTATTCGGATTGGTTGTATTAGCTGTTTCCAATTTCGCCGCAAAGTTAGCGCCCGCTTTATTTTTAATGCTACTTGCTACATTCGCTAAGGCAATTGGTGCTGTGGTTGCAGTGCTTCCACCTGCCGCATTATGCATTGACGCAATCACATCAGCTGAGTCAACTTTAGTTGCATCACCGCCATTCGGGTTGGTGTTAAATGTACCATTCGCTAATTTATAAACCTTAGTACCATCTGCTTTGGTATAAACCACCGGCATCGCAACAGACACATCATAGGTCTTCGTTAAACCATTTTCACTTTCTTGCACCAATACACTGTGGTCATCTGATTTCACCACTGTGCGTGCTGCTTTCAATTGGCTTACATTCACTGCATCAGTATCTGCATCACCAGGTGCAACGTTGGTAATTTTTTGATTACCCGCGTTAATTCCCGCCGTTGTCATGCTCGGACCATTGGTAATGCTGACACCTTTACCGTTGATGGTTGTAGTGTTCGTACCATCCGTAAACTCAGCACTGGTCAAGCCTTTCAGCTCTTTAGCTAATTTGATGTCAACTTGGTTAGTGCCTTTGACAAGGGTACCGATATTGTTGTCAGAAAGTTTGGTTTTATCTGCGCCACCGTTAAGCTTAATGGCTTGTCCGGCTGCGCGTTTAGCCATATTGGTAATGCTTGCATCGTCAACTGCTAAACCATCGATATTATTTGCATTTAAGCCTGCTGTATTATCTGCAGCAAAACCAAGCGGACGGGTGTGTGCATACAATTGGCTACCATTGATGGCATCAGTACTTGTCTTCGCTACTAAACCGGCAGCAACACCTTGGAGACGACGCTCTTCAGAAGGTTTATTAGCATTAGCATCACCACCATTACCGATAGTAACAACACCCACAGCATTAAGGCCGCTATATTTACTCGCTAACAACTTATCATAATCAGATCCTTGAGTAGTTGGGTATTTCTCTTTTGCTGATTTTGTAGCATCTTCAATAAATGCAGAGTTTGTACCTAAGTAAACAGAGTTTTGCAATGTTGCATTAACGTTGTTACCTAAGATGAAATAACCTTTACCAATTTTGGTTTTAGTTGCAGCCGGATCTGACGGGTCATCAGTCGTAGTCAATTCATTTGACTCGCTCACTTTATTTCCGGTACCAATTACGTAAGTATCGGTGATCTTTTTCGCAGTAGAACTATCACCAATGATATTTCCGGCACCCATAACAAAAATATTTTTACTCGCCTCTAACGGTTTGGTTCCGGTATCAATTTTATTGGCATGACCGGTCACATAGACATTTTTTAATGTTGGTGCGACAGCCGCCCCCCCTTGTGGGTTTTGATTATTTTGGGTGATAGTATTGTTATTCCCCATCACGCGGATATTCTCTATGCCTTGAACAACGTTATTATTACCAAATACGCCGGATTCATTGGAGGTTACATTACTATTGGTGTTACCGATAGAATAGGTACCTGTGCCGCTAACGCGTGTTGCATTCGTAGCATAGGTACCGGCTAAATCACGGCCGGTCGTATTGAGGGTTAAATCCCCCGCATAACCGATACTACCGGAATTCGCCGCTGTTACGCGTTGATTTGACCCCATGGCAATGGAGTTTGTACCACTGGCAGATGCAGCAGAACCGATCGCTGTCGCCGATACGCCGCCGGCATACGCTTGGCTACCAAAGGCATTGGCTTTTGCTTCTGTCGCTGTCGCGCGTTCACCGATAGCATTGGCTTTTTCCGCGGAAGAGGCAGCATAATAACCTAATGCCACAGCACGATCCGGACTGACGACATTTTGTTGTTTTGTGGTGGTTTTCGCTAATGTACCGATGGCAATCGCGTTATTCCCCTCGGACGCGGCGCCGGCACCAATTGCCATATTGTATTTAAATGGCTGCGTCGGGCTACTTTTCGTCACCGTTTGTTTAGCCGCTTGTGGATCATTGTCGTCTAATGCATTAGAACCATCATAAAGTGCACCAATTGCAATTGAGCCAAAGGCTTCGGCGGATGTGCTATTACCTAAAGCAACGCCACGCTCCCCGGCTGTTCTTACATCCATACCGATAGCTAAAGATTTCGCCCCTACTGCACCGTTATTGTTAAAATTACCTAACGTTGTTGTGCCACCTTGGTTAACACTAAAATAGTGGGTGGTTTTTTTGTCAATTTCTCGATTGAGTTGTGACACATTTACTGCATCATCGTCTAATACACCGTCAGCGACGCTACCAATAATGGTTTTCTTACCATTTTTACTCAATGTCACGCTGTTTTCTGTTGCTGTTCTCGGTATCACATCATAGTTAATCCCGGTGGCTGCCGCGATATGAAGGTTATTAATTTGCGTGCTGACTTTGTTGTAAACATCATCTGAAACCTTCTTCAATTGCGCTACGGTTGCTGCATCTTGATCGTCGGCACCATCAGCTACATTGACAACTCGACGTAAAAGATCCGATTTACCCACAGACACAACGGTGCTTGATGCAGTGGAAGTCAGGTAACCTTGTTTTAAGTCGGTGTTGGCGATAGAAGAACGACCTAATGCAACATTATCCGCGCCATTCACAACGGAATCCTTACCAATTGCCATACTGCCGGCACCATTCGCTTGAGCACTGTTACCGATGGCAACCGAACCATCTGCAGTTGCTTTGGTTTTTACGCCTAATGACATGGCTCTCGTACCGGCTTGGCTGTTAAAACCAATTGCGACACTTTCGATAATATCCGTCGGTGTCGTATATTGGTTGGCATTCGTACCAATTGAAATATTGTTACCGACACTACTGTTGGTTCCACCAATATATTGGCCGGCATTCTGACCAAGAGCAATGTTGCCTTTACCTTTCACATTTGAACCGGCAGCCTGACCAATCCCAATATTCAGTTGACCATCCACATTTTCACCGGATCTCACACCAATATTGATTTGTTCATTTTTGTCGCCCACGGTGTCGGTGGCTTGTCCTTTACCGGCGTCTTGACCAATGGAGATGGTTCGCCATGGGGCAGCATAAGCCCGATCACCAATGGCAACAGCCCCTTCAGTGGTTGTTTGCGCTGCATTACCCAACGCAACACTGTTCACACCGGCGGCATTAGCATTGGAGCCCGCGGCTAAACCGGATTTACCGGCTTGAGCTGAATGACCGATTGCGGTTGCATCTAAACCGGTAGCATTTGCCTGATCACCTATCGCAATAGCGGAATCAGCCCCCGCATTACTACCTCTAACACCAACGCGTGCGCCTTTACCGAGGGCGATAGCAGAACTTGCTGCGATAGTTTCAGCACCACTACCAATGGCGACACTATCTTGACTAAATGCACCCGCTTTATCCTTGTTTGTGGTTAATGCATTTTTACCAATTGCAATATTATGTTGTCCGCGGCTTATGGCGTGATCACCGATAGCAACCGCACTGGCACCGTCATTGGGTACAAATGTACTAGCACCGTCATAAGTTACGTCGCCATTATTATTGGAACCTGCTCGCGCATGGAAACCCAACGCAACTGCAGATTTAGCACCTGCTGTCACCGTGGAATCGTTACCGACTGCAACACCATTATCAGCATTGGAATATGATTTTTTACCTACGGCAATAGCAGCCGCTTTTGAGGCGCTCGCTTCATGACCAATCGCCACAGTATCAACTTCGGTTGCTTGGGCTACAGGACCAATTGCGACGGCATCTGTGCCGGTTGCTGAGGCATCTACGCCGGTTGAATTTGCACGGAAATATTTAATACCGGTGTAGGTATATGCCGGGAAGGTGCCTTGCATTTGCGCAACAGTAAATGCGGTGCCTAACACCTGATTAACCAAGCCGGTTAAATTGGTATTAAATTGATTAAATGTCGCCGTATTGAGTTTTGTATTAGTTAAATTAGTTATCTGCCCATTTACAGTGCTTTGGAACGTGGTGAAATCCGTTTTATTCAGTTTATTGTTTTCTAAATTAGTGACTCTTGGATTAATTCCATCTCGGAAGGTCGAGAAGGTTGAGGTATCCAGCTTGTTGTTCACTTTTGTTTGCCAAGTCGTAAAATCGCCGCTCTTAAATGCGTTAAAGGCTGAGGTATCCAGTTTATTGTTTTCTAAATTAGTGACTCTTGGATTAATTGCATGCTGGAATGTCGTGAAGGTTGAAGTATCCAGTTTACCGGCGACGGCATTGTTCACCGTATCCGTGGTTGCAATGGTTTTTCCATTGACGGTTGCCGTGCCGTTAACAGCTAATGAGGTGTTCACGGTGACATTATCATAAGTGGCATCGGCGGCAAAAACAGAAGATGCGCCAAAACAGAATGAAAGAGCGACAGAAAGTGCGGTTAATTTTGTACGTACTTTTACTGTGTTGCTTGATGCCGCGACTGAATTGCGTCCGGATACCCCTTTGGAGCGCGCTAATTCAGATACAACAACTAATGCGTTGGCCACCTTACTCCAGATAACCTTATATATATTATTCATGGAAATCTCCTACCTGATTGAAATTTGATTCAAATCTATACAAACACCTAACTGATATAAACAACGTTTTTGTTTTATATCAAAAATATAGATCTGTGACGTATAAAAAAATGTCGAGTAACCCTAAGACCACTCAACATAGAAATTTATTTACTCAGTCTACTAGACAACTATCACTCTAAGACCGATCCACTAAAATACTCATAGAATTCCTAAAAAGAATCCCCCCCTATAAATAACATCATCAATAGTGCTAAGCCATTTGAACCACTAAACGACACAAATATCACTACCAATAATGCTCATCACAAGTGCTAAAACTGAAATTGTTACTGTCATATTGATTGAATAAGTAACATATAAAAAAATAAACTTATGATATAAGGGAGAAAGATTCTAAAACTAAATTGATTTATCGTCAATTAATACTGCTTCTAATGCAATTTTAATCATTTCATTAAACGTTAACTGACGTTCTTCCGCACTGGTGAGCTCGTGGGTACGAATGTGGTCAGATACGGTACAGATGGTTAATGCGCGTGCACCATATTCTGCGGCAACACCGTAAATACCGGCGGCTTCCATTTCCACACCAAGAATGCCGTATTTTTCCATGACATCAAACATGCTGACATCCGGCGTGTAGAATAAATCGGCAGAGAATAAGTTTCCAACGCGAGCTTTCACACCTAAGTTTTTCGCTGCTTGCACTGCGGCTTGCGTCAAACCAAAATCTGCGATGGCGGCAAAATCGTTATCTTTAAAACGGATACGGTTTACTTTGGAGTCGGTACATGCACCCACACCGATCACCACTTCACGCAATTTCACATCCATGCGGACTGCACCACAAGAACCTACACGAATCATTTTTTTCACACCATATTCAGTGATCAGTTCTTTCGCATAAATGGAACAGGAAGGGATCCCCATACCATGTGCCATCACGGAAATGCGACGACCTTTATAGGTACCGGTGAAACCTAACATATTACGTACGTTAGTCACTTCCTGTGCGTTTTCCAAAAAAGTTTCCGCAATATACTTCGCACGTAGCGGATCACCCGGCATTAATACAGCATCAGCAAATGCACCGGCAGGTGCGTTAATGTGTGGAGTCATAGTTTTTCCCTCTTGTTGACATGATGAAGCAAACGTTTCCGTTGCCTATAAACGACAACACCACGAACGTGGTCGTGGTGTCATCATAAAAAACATGGCGAAATCATACCGCACTTTATAGCACGGCACCACTTAAACCAATAAATAAACCTGCAATTGTTGCGCTCATTAAGTTAGATAATGAACCCGCAACTACGGCTTTTAAGCCTAAACGAGCCACATCGCTACGACGATTTGGCGCCATTCCGCCTAAGCCACCAATTAAGATCGCGATGGAACTGAAGTTAGCGAAACCACAAAGTGCGAAGGTAATAATCGCTTTGGTTTTATCACTTAATACAATTGCGGAATCCGGTTGTAAATATTTAGCAAATTCTAAGTAACCCACAAATTCATTCACGGCTAATTTTAAACCAATCATTTGACCGGCAATGGCAGACTCTTCCCAAGAAATCCCGATTAAGTATGCCAATGGTTTGAAAATCCAACCTAAAATCACTTGTAAGGTTAAATCCGGTTCACCAATAATGCCGCCGAAGCTACTTAAAATCCAGTTGATCAAAGCAATCACAGAAACAAACGCGATTAACATCGCACCCACATTCATCGCTAAGTGCATACCGTCACGCGCACCGTTTGCCAATGCTTCAATTGCGTTAGATGGTTTTTCAACGTCTGCACTTTCTTTTAATGAGTCGTCCGTTTTTTCTGTTTGTGGGAACATGATTTTAGCAAACAATAAACCACCCGGCGCCGCCATAAAAGACGCTGCGATTAAGTAAGTTAACGGCACACCCATACCAGCATAACCTGCCATCACAGAACCTGCGATAGAGGCAACGCCACCAACCATAACCGCAAACAATTCAGATTGCGTCATACGGCTGATAAATGGTTTTACAATTAATGGCGCTTCCGTTTGGCCAACGAAAATATTGGCAGCCGCAGACATAGATTCTGCTTTTGATGTACCTAATAATTTTTGTAATCCACCACCGATTAACTTGATCACCCATTGCATAACACCGATGTAATAAAGCAAAGAAATCAAGGCGGAGAAGAAAATGATGACCGGCAACACTTTAATCGCAAAGATAAAACCGAAACTTTGGCTTGGATCAGTCAATCCACCGAATAAGAAACTAATCCCTTCGTTACCGAAGCTAATGATTTTACCGATAAAATCAGAAGCTGCTTGTAACGCACTGCGTCCCGCCGGTACATAAAGTACGAAAGCACCGATAGCGATTTGAATAGCCAACGCACCAAAAACGGTACGCAGATTAATCGCTTTACGGTTGTTAGAGAACAAGACTGCAATCCCTAACAGGACGAAAATACCGACAATACTAATTAAAATGTCCATAAATACCTCAAAAGTCATTGAATAAAATTCTTCGTATTTTACTTGGTTTCCATAAAAAAGGAGAGTTAATTTTATTGATTAATATCATAATTAGTGCAACCCGATGTCACTAGAAGCAAAATCCGCCTTAAAAAGGAATAAAGTGCGGTCAAAATTCAACGTAATTTATTTAGACAGCATGAATAAACCTTGGGATAATGCGCGCAACTTATTAACAAATGATGGATTAAAGATAAATGAAGAAAGCACAGGTTCTGCCGCATACCCCTTGGGCAGCAAAATCCCTTTGGGCATTTGAGCCTAAATCCTTTTGCGTGTTGCTTTTATCTTTAAGTGTCATGGGATTTGGCGAAGCATTATTGCTTCTTTCTGATTTAGGCTCCGCACCTTGGACCATATTATCGCAAGGCGTTGCACTACAAGGGCAATTTAGTGTGGGTTGGGCATCATGGATAATCAGTTTAATGGTGATGTTGGCATGGTTTCCATTAAAACTGAGGCCGGGGCTTGCCACCGTCATGAATATTTTTGTGATCGCCCTCTTTCTCGGCTTAACCGTTTATTTGCTAGAAAAACCTACCGCACTTTATCTGCGTTTCATTTACGCTGTCGTTGGTATCTTATTGTTCGGCATCGGCAATGCCTTTTACCTGACCTGCCACCAAGGTCCCGGACCGCGTGACGGCTTAATGGTCGGCTTATGCTATCATTTTCACTGGAAAATCGGCATTGTGCGAACATCCATTGAAGTCTTCGTCTGCCTCCTCGGCTATCTGCTCGGTGGCGTGCTAGGCATCGGCACACTCATGTTCGCACTGGGAATTGGCTGGGTGGTGCAATACACCTTATTTCTTATCCGTCGTCGCGTGCCACACCCGAGTAATAAACCGCACGATCTCGTCTAATTTCTCTCCTATATGAATTTTGCCTAAATCCGTTTGACTCGCTTTGTCGTTCGGCGGACAAAATGCCAAATGTTTATCAACCTCATTAATCGGCTGCCAACGCAATGGTGTGGCAGAACGACGGCTTGGATAAAAACCGATGGTCGGCACATTTAACGCAGCACTTAAATGCAATGGCCCGGTGGAGCCGGCAATAAACAAATCAGCACATGCCAAAGATTGTGCAAAATCCACCATGCCGTTATTTTTGTCATAAACGACTACCCGCGAATCCTGCACCAAATTTGCCAGTTCGTGGGCTTTTTCACTTTCATTCGGCCCTGCCGTTAAAATCACATACGCATCAAACCGCGCTAATAAGCCGCGAATAAGCTCCGCATATTGCGCCAAGGATAAATTATTAGCAGATCCACCCGAACCGCTGTGCACAAAAATCCATTTTTTCTCAGCATCAATGTTTAACTGATGGCACAAAGATTCACGCTGAAAATCCACCGCACTTTTAGGGAAAGTGAGATATGGCGGGCATGGCTCGACAATAGCAATGCCTTGGTCACGTAAAAACGTACGGGCCAAATCCAAGTTATATTCAAATTCAGGCTTAGCCGATTGGGAACGGCGTTGCGTTAAACGATGATTATAGAAAAATTGCACCCATTTTGTTGCCGGCGCTAAACGGTAAGGAATGCGACATTTCCACGCTAATTTGGCGTTATGTGTATTGGAAAAGAAACTGATCATGGCATCAAATTGGCGCGCTTTAATTTCGTTCACCACGCGCTGAAACGCGTTTTTATCATCTTTCGGCGCATCAATAATAACGTCATCTAAATAAGGGCATGCCCGAGCAATATCGGCAGTGTAAGCAGGCACAAGTGCGGTCAGTTTTAGCGATGGTTCAGAAGCTTTTAACATGGCAAAGGATGGCCATGCCAACATAAAATCGCCCAATTTATCGTTACGAATCACCAATACGTTTTTCATTATTTCCACCCTATGCAAATTCTTTTCCAAAATGAGGGGCTATTCTAGCCTGACCGACCGCCATTAAAAAGCGACAAATAAAAAATCAGCGCCTTAATCCCTTAAGACGCTGATGTTAAACTAAATAAACAAGTCAATATTGAATTTTATTTATTCAATTTTGCCTTATAGGTCGGATTCATCAAGTTTTCTACGGAAAGGATGTCATCCAATTGTTCCTTGGTTAACAAGCCTTTTTCCAAGACCACTTCACGCACACCTTTACCGGTTTGCGCACAGATTTTACCCACTAAGTCGCCGTTGTGGTGACCGATAAATGGGTTCAAGTAAGTGACAATACCGATAGAGTTGTAAACATAGTTTTCGCAAGTTTCTTTGTTGACAGTAATGCCATCAACACATTTATCGCGTAAGTTCACACAAGCGTTGCCTAAAATCTCAATGGATTCAAACATAGCTTGTACAATCACCGGCTCCATCACGTTTAATTGTAATTGACCTGCTTCAGCCGCGAAGGTCACCGTGGTGTCGTTACCAATCACTTTGAAGCACACTTGGTTCACTACTTCAGGCACAACCGGGTTCACTTTTGCCGGCATAATGGAAGAACCGGCTTGTAATTCAGGCAAGTTAATTTCTTTAATACCTGCACGAGGGCCGGAAGAAAGCAAACGTAAGTCGTTACAGATTTTTGACAATTTCACGGCAGTGCGTTTTAACGCGCCATGCACGGAAACATAATCACCACAGTCAGAAGTAGCTTCAATTAAGTTCTCTGAACCGGTGCAATGTAATCCGGTGACGTTAGATAAATGTTTCACAACGGAAGGCACATAACCTTGCGGTGTATTTAAACCGGTACCGATTGCCGTCGCGCCCATGTTTACTTCAAGCAAGTGTGCTGCAGCGGCTTTTAAATGTTTCACTTCTTCCGCCATTAACACTGCAAACGCTTTGAATTCTTGCCCCACAGTCATTGGCACCGCATCTTGTAATTGGGTACGTCCCATTTTCAAGACTTTCTCAAATTCTTTCGCTTTATTTTCAAAACCTTGTTGTAAATAAGCGACTTTTTCGAGAAGTCTGATTACGCTGTTGTACACGGCAATGTGGAAACCGGTAGGGTACGCATCGTTGGTGGATTGGCTGGCGTTCACATGATCCATTGGGTCGAGGTATTTATATTCACCTTTTTTGTGACCTAAAATTTCTAACGCCAAGTTGGCAATCACTTCATTGGTGTTCATATTGACGGAAGTGCCTGCACCGCCTTGGTAAATATCGGATGGGAATTGATCCAAGCATTTTCCGTTTACTAAGACTTCATCACAAGCTTTAACAATGGCTTCAGCGATGTTTTGCGGAATCGCGCCCAATTCACCGTTTGCCAATGCCGCTGCTTTTTTCACCATCACCATGCCGCGAACAAATTCCGGCACATCAGAAATCGTTACTTTCGAAATGTTAAAATTTTCCACCGCTCTTAGGGTGTGAATACCCCAGTAAGCATCTGCAGGAACTTCACGTTCACCTAACAAATCCACTTCCTTTCTATATTGTGTCATTTGAGTTCTCCTTTATGCTTAACACGTTTGGTTGAATTGTCTAAATTATAGAAAATTCGATTAAAATTAAATTGATCCAAGTCACAGATTTTTATACGCATTTAAGAGTTATTTTTATTTTTCAGATTAGTTTTTCTAACCTGAAAGATGTAGCCATGAATAAAAGTTGCACCGCAAAATAAAGCGGGTAATATGCACATCCAACGTATTTTTAAGGAGCAAACATGCCGTTTATCACCTTTCTTTTCGCTGTTTTTCTATTTATTTATGTGGAACTAAGCCTACTGGTTTGGCTAGGAAGCCAGTTGGGTATCCTCATGCTCATTTTGTTGTTGATTGGTTCTTCCTTACTGGGCATTGCCATCATCCGCGCACGTGGTTGGTACAGCCTCACGCGAGTGAGACAGCAGCTTACACAAGGCGAATTGCCTACTGACACGATTTTCAGCTCACTACGCTGGCTTGTTGCCGGTGTACTTTTTGTCATTCCCGGCTTTGTTACCGATATTTTCGCCTGCGTACTGTTAAGCCCTCTCGGTCGTTACATAATCAACGCTTTCATTGGCAGTCGATTTGTATTCTTTCGACAAAACATCTTTAAAACCGACCGCACTTTTTATTCCTCTCAAAACAATCCGCCTAGAGATGGCGAGATTTTTGAGGCGGAATTTGAAAAAGAAGCCGATGAAAATAAACGGTTAAAATAATTTTGCTTTTCCCTTGAAAGCGTAAAAATGATTCCCATATAAAAGAAACTTTTTAATAAACCTAGAAATAGAGGAAATTTCAGATGAATATTCGTCCATTACACGACAAAGTGATTTTAAAACGTGAAGAAGTGGAAACCAAATCTGCCGGCGGTATCGTATTGACCGGTTCTGCAGCCACCAAATCTACCCGCGCGAAAGTATTAGCGGTCGGCCCAGGCCGTTTATTAGAAAACGGTAGCATTCACCCAATGCACGTAAAAGTGGGCGACATCGTGATTTTCAGCGATAGCTATGGTGTGAAAACAGAAAAAATTGATGGTGAGGAAGTGCTCATCCTCTCCGAAGGCGATATTTTAGCGATCGTTGAATAAGCAAAAACACGCTGAAAAACGACCGCACTTTAAATGAAATAGATCATGGTGGGAGCAATCTCACGCAACAAAATAAAAGGAAATTAAACATGGCAGCAAAAGACGTAAAATTCGGTAACGACGCACGCGTAAAAATGTTAAAAGGTGTGAACATCTTAGCGGATGCAGTAAAAGTCACCCTTGGTCCAAAAGGCCGTAACGTAGTGTTAGACAAATCGTTCGGTGCACCAACCATCACCAAAGACGGTGTGTCTGTGGCACGTGAAATCGAATTAGAAGATAAATTTGAAAACATGGGCGCACAAATGGTGAAAGAAGTTGCTTCTAAAGCCAATGATGCCGCCGGTGACGGTACCACCACGGCAACTGTTCTAGCGCAAGCCATCGTGAACGAAGGCTTAAAAGCCGTAGCGGCAGGCATGAATCCAATGGATTTAAAACGCGGTATCGACAAAGCGGTTGCTGCCGTCGTTGCCGAACTTAAATCCCTTTCTAAACCTTGCGAAACCTCTAAAGAAATCGAACAGGTGGGTACCATTTCCGCAAACTCCGACAGCATTGTGGGTCAATTAATCGCACAAGCCATGGAAAAAGTGGGTAAAGAAGGCGTGATTACCGTAGAAGACGGCACCGGCTTAGAAGACGAATTGGATGTGGTTGAAGGGATGCAATTTGATCGCGGTTACCTTTCCCCATACTTCATCAACAAACCGGAAACCGCGACCGTAGAATTAGATAACCCATTCATTTTATTAGTCGATAAAAAAATCTCGAATATTCGCGAATTATTACCGGTATTAGAAGGTGTGGCGAAAGCAGGTAAACCGTTATTAATCATTGCTGAAGACGTAGAAGGCGAAGCGTTAGCAACATTGGTCGTGAACACCATGCGTGGCATCGTGAAAGTGGCTGCGGTGAAAGCACCGGGCTTTGGTGATCGTCGTAAAGCGATGTTACAAGACATTGCGATTTTAACTGCCGGTACGGTGATTTCTGAAGAAATCGGTATGGAGTTAGAAAAAGCCACTCTTGAAGATCTTGGTCAAGCAAAACGCGTTGTAATCAATAAAGACAACACCACTATCATCGACGGTATCGGCGATGAAGCGCAAATCCAAGGTCGTGTGGCGCAAATTCGTCAACAAATCGAAGAATCCACTTCTGACTACGACAAAGAAAAATTGCAAGAACGCGTAGCGAAACTCGCCGGTGGTGTTGCGGTAATTAAAGTCGGTGCCGCAACGGAAGTAGAAATGAAAGAGAAAAAAGCCCGCGTAGAAGATGCGTTACACGCAACTCGTGCCGCAGTAGAAGAAGGCGTGGTTGCCGGCGGTGGTGTGGCGTTAATTCGCGCAGCCAGCAAAGTTGCTGATTTACGTGGCGACAATGAAGAACAAAACGTCGGTATTAAACTTGCCCTTCGTGCCATGGAAGCCCCGTTACGTCAAATCGTCACAAACGCCGGTGAAGAAGCCTCTGTAGTCGCAAGTGCGGTGAAAAACGGCGAAGGAAACTTTGGTTATAACGCAGGTACTGAGCAATACGGCGATATGATTGCGATGGGTATTTTAGATCCGACTAAAGTAACTCGTTCTGCATTACAATTTGCAGCCTCTGTCGCTGGTTTAATGATCAGTACCGAGTGTATGGTGACCGAATTACCAAAAGATGACAAAGCTGACCTCGGTGCTGCCGGTATGGGTGGCATGGGAGGCATGGGCGGAATGATGTAATTCTTCCCTTGTCGAAAAAACAAAAGCCCTTGAGTTAACTCAAGGGCTTTTTTTATCTCTGTAAAAACGCTATTTTTTATGACCGCACTTTTACACTAAATTTTCATGCTTTTCATAAGCAGAAAGCGTATTGTACATGAGCATTGCCACCGTCATTGGGCCAACACCACCCGGCACCGGTGTAATATAAGCAGCACGGTCCGCAGCGACCTCAAACTCAACATCGCCAACCAACTTGCCATCAATACGGTTAATTCCGACGTCAACGACAACAGCGCCTTCTTTGATCCATTCACCTTTAATAAATTTAGGTTTACCCACAGCAACGACTAAAATATCCGCTTGACGAATATGCCCCACTAAATCCTCGGTAAAACGGTGAGTTATTGTGACGGTACAGCCGGCAAGTAACAATTCTAATGCCATTGGACGACCAACAATATTGGACGCACCAACAATGACAGCGTGTTTTCCATAAAAAGAAATACCTGTAGTTTCCAATAATTTCATCACACCATAAGGCGTACAAGCACGTAATGTTGGAATACGTTGACACAAGCGCCCAACATTATAAGGATGAAAACCATCCACATCTTTTTCCGGTGAAATTTTTTCAATTACTTTGGTGCTATCAATGTGTTTTGGCAACGGTAACTGCACCAAAATACCATCAACCTCAGGATCTTGATTCAATTGTTCAATAAGAGCTAACAATTCTGATTCAGAAGTGGTTTCCGGTAAATCGTAAGATTTGGAAAAAATACCGATTTCAGCACAACTTTTACGCTTACTTCCCACATAAACCTGAGAAGCCGGATCCGCTCCAACTAGAATTACTGCCAGACCAGGAGCACGTTTACCCAGCTCAATATACTGTGCAATTTTTTGTGTAATATTCAATTTAATTTGCTGGGATAACTGAGTACCTGAAATAATTTGAGCTGCCATTGAATTCTCCGCATGAGATAAATATTTACGCACGCTATTTTGTCAGAAAAATCCGCTTTATGTAAACTGAATTGAAATAAATTTAGACTATTGACAGTAAAACCATAAAAATTGATTGACTGAAAATGAAAGAAAACTATAATGCTACACATCTTTCGGCGAGTAGCGCAGCTTGGTAGCGCAACTGGTTTGGGACCAGTGGGTCGTAGGTTCAAATCCTATCTCGCCGACCACCTTTCTCTATTCTTTCATCATCCCATTTTAAATGCGCCCTTAGCTCAGCTGGATAGAGCAACGCCCTTCTAAGGCGTGGGTCAAAGGTTCGAATCCTTTAGGGCGTGCCATTTAATAAGCCAGACTAAATATTTTTTACTTCCAATCCAAGGAAAATAGAATGAAAAAATTAGCATTTGTATTGCTAACATCCTTAGCAACTTCGAGTTTCGCCCATAATCTTCAACTCAATACAACTCTCCCTTATGTTTCCGTTCAAACTGATGGAGAAGTAATCATAAACAATGGAAGCATCAACTATAAAAACTGGGAATCGCCAGCACTTGCAGGAAAAGTACGGGTTCTTCAGCACATGGCAGGAAGAAGTAGTGTTAAAGAAAAAAATGATGGCTTAATGGAAATGATCAAAGCTCAACGCTTTGATGCTAGCAAATATCAAACAACAACGATTATTAATGCAGAAGACGCTATCTTCGGCACAGGTCCTTTCGTCAAAAGTAGTGCTGAAAAAGGCAAAAAAAATAATCCACACAGCCAAGTGATTTTGGATCAAACAGGTCAAGTTAAAAAAGACTGGGGATTACAGCCTAAAGAAAGCCTAATTGTAGTATTAGACAAATCTGGAAAAGTGAAATTTGCACATGAAGGGAAGCTATCTGAGCAACAAATGAATCAAGTCATCGAACTAATTAAAAACTTAGTTCAGTAGAAAGTAGTAAAAATAAAAATTGAGAAGATAAGAAAATAAATGGCAGGGGCGGAGAGGCTCGAACTCCCAACACCCGGTTTTGGAGACCGGTGCTCTACCAATTGAACTACGCCCCTATTGTTATTTAACTTTGAAAAATTTATAAAATTGGCGGAATGGACGGGACTCGAACCCGCGACCCCCTGCGTGACAGGCAGGT
>ERZ791785.525-NODE-525-length-31913-cov-11.620817_pt1 | contig 31913 bp, 32 predicted proteins | sample MGYA00509947_ERZ791785 | MGnify/ENA primary metagenome ERZ791785 (study PRJEB30046, sample SAMN00791982) | human gut metagenome | study: EMG produced TPA metagenomics assembly of the A metagenome-wide association study of gut microbiota in type 2... | reverse complement strand
CCATTCTGAACCCTGACCTCTATTCCGTCTTCTCCTGCATCTCGTGTGAAAACTAGAAAATCCACAGTGCTATTTCTTATCTGTAATTCTTTGCTCATAAAAGAGCTCCTTTCTATATTCTCATGAATGTTACTCTTACATCTTATGGAATCCATATGTTTTAGTCCTATTCAGCTCAACCATTATCTCCAAATGTAATTTCCATCAATTCACTGGCTATCTCTTTACTCAGGACTCTCATAATACTATCATCCACCTTTGTCTTCGCTAGAAGATTGATATTACCATACCAGACAACTTCCTAATCAATAACAGCAAAAATCTTTATGATATTTTTCACTATAATTATCTCCATGATATATTGCATTAACTGTCTGTTTGTCAGTTTACAAAACACTAGAAAACGATTATTCTTCAACCATCTCAAACAAATCCATCTGCTCTGTCTTAAAATCTGACAACACCATCTTCTTCACTTCTTCGCCCTTAATGTGTTCACCTTCTACTCTCTGAACTCCTTTACGGATATTAGAATATACCAGCTTTAACACATATATGTTGTCAAATCTGTTATATATAGAATCTCCGCCAAGACCAGATAAACATATAAGCTGTGTATTAGTCTTTTTCGCCATCTCCATAAGAGGCTTTAACAAATGTGCTGAATACGTCTGTGCAAATGGGTTATCCATTATAAGCACTTTACCTTCCTCTGCTGCCGAAAACAGATCATTTTCGTCACGCCTCATGTAACTTAACAGGCATGTAAGAATAACAAATGCTGACAGAAATCCCTCTCCACCGGAGTTAGACGAAACCTCTGCCCATGATATAGGTACTTCTTTTTCTGCTTCAATCTTATAAAGCTTTATCTTGATATTACCAATTCCGATAACATCATCATACAGATTCCTTGTTGATATTATACTTCCTATATACTCTGCAAGATTTTTGTTATTCTCTATTGTTTCAATACCATGTCTTACAACTCTTTCAAAGAATTCATGAAGCTGTATCTTATAATGTTCTTTCTCACTCTCCCAGTCAGGCACCTGGATTCTTAACATTTTGATATTTCTACCACGCACATTTATTGTTGAATTCTTATCAATCATTGCTATATTTGCGTTAACATTTTTTATGTATTCGAGAAACATTTCTTCAACATTTTTCTGCTCACTATCAATATTAGCAAGGTCAATTATCAGCTTTTCCAGCTGGCTTTCATAGGTTGTCCTGTTAATAGCATACTGCTTTGAAAGGTTTTGTGGATTGCCGACCTGAACAAGAAGGCTTTCAAATGTTTTCTTAAAATATGCATCCTGATATTCATTTTTACCAGCGATATTTCTTATCATTTCTGAAATATCATTCTGCTCTTTTGAAAGCTGTTCTTTTATTGATGAAAGTTTTCTTCTCATATCTGCCTGATATCTATCCAATTCTGTCTTCTCTATTGTCATCAAGTCTGGAATATCATTGAATATTTCAGACATTTTATCTTGTGTAACGTAAATTTTGACATCAGCATATTCAGATACACCACTTAATTTTCCTGACAGTTCATTCTTTCTTGCTTCAAGATTACCTATTTCTTTTCTTATGATACCAATATCATGCTTCCTAAGATTAATTCTCTTATCAAATTCAGTATCTACAATTGTTTCTTTTGGCAATAGTTCCTTGTATCCTGTCTGTTCATTGAGTCTTCTGAAGCCATATTCAATATCTTTATTGATTCCTGCAAGAACACCTGCAAGCTTATCATTACTCTCAATAGCCGCATTCAGGCTGACACCATTCTTCTTAATCTGCTCTTCCAGCTGGTCATACTGCTCTTCTGAACAATAAATATTTTTATATTCTTCCTCTGCAATATGTTTATCATTTTTTTTAGCAAGATCTTTTTCCTTAGTTGTCACCCTGACTGTCAGCTTCTTTAATCTGCCATTAAGTTCATCAATGGAGTCTGATACCACCTTTATAAGAGCATAATATTTAGCCTCGTATTCCTCCGGTACAATGTTACTATCAGATTCTGTGCAGTTATTCTCTTTATATATCTTGAATTCTACAGTTTTTATCTTATTGCTGTCTATAATTTCTTTAAGTTTTGCTCTTTTAGATTTGAGATTCATTAATTCATCCCTATTTGTAGCAATTTCATTATCAAAACTCCTGTTTTTATTTTCCAGCTCCTTAAGTTCGTTTTGAAGACGTATCAGTGACTTAAGATTCATATTGTAAAGCTTATACTTTTCACATAATTTATCAAACTCATCTGATCTTATATTATAATTGGTTATTATATTTTCACTACTGCGTATACTTCTGTTGTTTTCCTCATATTCCGCAGATATTGAATCTTTTTCACTCCTTATCTGTGCCTGTCTCTGTTTTAACTGTGCCTCTTCTTCATTACACTCACTGACTTTCTTCTTAGCAGATGCGACTGCATCCATTGAAAATGTCTGTTCTTCAATTCCGATTCTGTATTTGTTATATGTTTCTATATCATTATTTTTAGCCTGCAGCTTGTCAGTCAGATTACTGATTCTGTCCTGAATTTCTTCAAGCATTTTATCAAGTTCAGCTTTATCAAGCAGGTGATTATTAAACATTATAAAGAAATGCACATTGCCATATGTCGTAATATTTCCATTAACTGTTCCAGTTGTTTTTTCAAGATCTTCCTTAATTATTATAGGAATTGGGAAACTTGTATACAGCTTTTCGTCAATATTTCTCATACGCTCAAATGCGGTTTTTTCCATTATAACAGAATATGGAATAAACGGATTATTCTCTACAAGTCTGGCTTTATCATCCAGCTTTCTGCTGTTCTTATTAAGCCATTCCATACCATACACATACCTGATATCATTCTGCATGCAATAATTTCTTACATTATCTGGAAGTTCTATTGTCTTTCCTTCCTTTAATTGTTCATGTTGCTTCTCAAGGCCGCTCTGTGCCATGATAAGCTTTTTCTTATCAATCTCCAGCTCCTGAAGCTTATTTGCCAGACTATTAATAATAATATCCGTCCTGTCTATATCTGATTCTTTCAATCCAGCATATTTTATAACCCTTAATCTGTAACTCTTCTGCTGTTCATAATCCATAAGCAGATTGTTCTGATCTGATATCTCATGTTTTACATCACTTAATTTTCCTGCAATATCAACTTCTTCCTGGGAAAGCATTTTTGTCTTAATATCGAGCTCATTCTTTTTCTTATATAACCTTGAAAGTCTGTTGCTCTCCTCTTGTTTTTCCTCGTCAAACTCTTTCTTTCTGACCTCAAGAGTTCCCTCTTCATACAAGCCAAGAATATTTCTTTTTATATCGCAATGGAATCTTGTGTTAAATGTTTCTTCAGCATCATTGTATGAATCAACCGAATTCTGAAGGCTTCCTGTTTCCGTGCTTTTCTGTCTTATAAGTTTTTCATTATCTTTCTTATCATTAATATACTTATTCAATGCATTTTCTGTGTCAGATATACTGTTATCGTTAATTTCATTTTTCTGAATGCTATTCTTAACTGCTAAAGAATAATGTTCATACAATGCATGTCCTATTTTTTCAATCTCTGCTCTGTTATTCTCTGAATCCTTTAAAAGAATATCTATCTTTTCCTCTACTTCTGCCTTTTCTGTTTTTATATCCTTCAATTCAAGATACAGCTTATTGCAGTCATACACACACTTCTGTCTTGCCAGCTTATCATTCACATATGAAAGTCTTGTTATCTCTGCTTCCTGCTGCGTTCTTTCTGATACAACTTCACCTTTGCTGTCATAATAATGATATATCTCGTATGATATTTTTTCATATATTATCTGGTTAATGATATTTTTAATATCTGCAAGTGAGTTGTTTTTTTCTTCTATGCCTAATGTTAGATCTGATATTGTATCATTCAGCTTCTTTACATATGCAGCCATCTTTGCAGTATATTCGCATTTGTCTTCATATAACGCCACATACCTGTCGATATCATCTTTAAGCGGCTTAGTATCTTCAAAATATTTCTCTACAAGCGACTTCTTTTCTATCTTTGACTGATTACTTCTGTACTGTTCTATGAACTGAAATGTAAGCTTCCTGAACTCATCTATTCTGTTCTTTTCCTGGTTAAGTTTATCTTCTATTGGCCTTAAGAACCAGTTCACAACAAGTTCTTTTTCATCCTTTGAATTACTGAACAATTCCGATAGACCAGATTCCTTCTGATTTACCTTTCTTATAATACTTTCCCATTCCTTATTGTTAATCTGATACTGGCGCAATGTAGCAAAATACTGCCTTCTTCCATAACTACTGCCCATATCATAAAGTCTGAAATCTCCATTCTTATCCTTACTTATATTATCAAGCAGGTTCCTGCATTCCACAAAACCTTTTAATATTCTGCGGTTTCCCTCCTGTTTCACAACCGGAATATTATCGATATCATAACAACATGCAGCTGAATAACTTCCTGTAAATGTATACATTTCCAGTTCTTCAGCATCATTATCCTCTTTCTGGTTCTTCCTTACCATCATACCTGATATGAATCTTGTAATGTTATTATCGAGCTGCCACTCTGTCATAATAAATGTAGGTCTGTTAGACGTAAAATAGCTCTTAAACTGCCTGTCTCCAAGATCCCTGAATGATTTATTGACAAACTGGCTCATAATCATCTGCACAAGCACACTTTTTCCGCCACCATTACGCAATGAAATCAGTGTACTTTCCCCACCGAAGTCAAATGTTTCATCGTCAATCTTTATTGTATCGTGATTATATCCAAGATTTAATATTCTGATTCTTGAAATCTTACTCATCCTTTACCCCTAGTGCCTCCATTATTCTTGCGTAATTATCTTTATTTAAAATCTTGTATTCCATAATATTGTCCAGCTTGGGTGTAGTCTTTATCATCTCATCCTCCTCAACGAAGACAATCAGCCCCTGTTTTTCAAGGAATTGGCATATTACGCTGACCAATCCCTCTTTGGTTGTCTTTGTCTTACCCTTAGTGCTGTCCTCTGCGCTTTTTAATGCTTCATAAGCTTCGCTCATGCTTTTATAATCCAATACATTTTCATATAATTCTGTATAAATATTGCTATCCTCTGCTTCACGTTCACTCTCAAGCTCAGCTCCTGCTTTCAGCTTTTCTGACACAATATTCTGTAATTCTCCAAGTTTAAGAAATTCCCTGGATTTGCATGTGCTGCCCTGTCCATCATAGAATTCTGCCATTAATGTAAGAATTACAAATTGTGACAGATAATAATCTTTATCTGTAGCCTTAGACCTGCATATTTTCTGCTTAAGTTCTGCTTTGGTATATCCAAGATATTTGTTATCTATGTCTGGCATCAGATATATAGTGCTGCCGTATCGTTCTACCCTGCTGTCTGCTATCTGTGCCTGATTCTTAACAAGATTCATAACCTCTTCTCTTTCAACATATGCCCTGTATAGATTACCCGCATTACTGTTGTTGTCACTCAACGCCCCATGACACAGAAGATAATAAAATATCTTCTGACTGTATGTTATATTCTCAGCTTCGTATGCCATTCTTCTACCTCTCTTCGTATCTGAATCCTATATTAGAACATTTAAAATTCTTATAATTACCAGCTTCATCCCTTACATGTTTAAAATGTATGTACTGTCCATCTTCAATCTGATAAACATATATTTTCTTAATACTCCTGTATGCTGAATTATCCATAATTCCAAGCAGCATTTCGTTTAATATAAACCCTTCTGATGTATCCATAAGATATTCTGTCTGTTCTTTTCTTAGTTCTGAAATATCTATATCACCCTCTGTAAGAAATTCTATTATAACCTCACGGAATATCTCTGCTGTCGGAATAATCTTTTTTCTCTCTTCTTCTGTACATTTTTCATTGAGCAGCTCCAGACTGATTTCTTTATTTTCCAACAGCTTATCAAGAATCACTGTAATACACTGTGCATATTTACGCATTCTTTCCTGTCTTTTCAATTCCTTTTCCCTGTTGAATTCTTCTTCATCAAAATCCAGTTCCATGTCGTCATCTGTATTGTCTGATTTTTTCAATCTTTTCTGGAATTCAAGCATTTTCTCCGGATTAAATATTTTATCCGGCATATTCATAAAAAGGGGATTAAATATCTTATCTGTATTCTTAAGCAGTCCTGCATCTTTAAGAATCACATCATAAACATCACTTCTGAATGGAAACCTCTGCACAAGTGTCATATCAGCATAATTCTCAAGTTCATAATCATATAACTTTTTTAAATCGAAATGCTGTTCTAAGATTTTCTGATGTTCCTCAAGCGTTCCCGTAAGATAATGACCAATAATTTTCAGATTATTAAGATTATCTTTTTCTTTATCGGTAAACTCATCTGCATTCATCTCTTTTTCTTCAAATTCCTTAATCTTTTCGTCTATGAATTCTCTATGCATGTTAAATTTAGCACGCGTATCTGCAACCGTATTTATATTTTCTTCCATAATCTTCCTGTAATCTTCTACAGAGTACGATAGCGCATTTCTTTTAATAGTAAGGGCAGCCTCCAGTATCTTCTGACTCTGTTTCCTTAACTGGTTGAAAATATTTTTAATATCATCAACAGCCTTGTTATAATCTGCCTTCTCAAGATGAAGTTTAAACAACATTTCATTAATTGTAAGCTTAAGATTATTCTCAACCTCCATAGTTGAAAGCACCATATTATATCCTTCATCTGTAAGATAGTAGGATGTTCTCTTGACTCCACCGTCCTGATAAACAACCTTGTTGTCTATATATCTTATGTTAATATTCTTATATTCCTTGTCTTCATAGTCATATGCCTTAAAATACATGGAAACACCAGAATTTCCAAGAATCTCCTCTATTACAAATCTTGCCAGATTCTTACTTTCCTCATATCCTGCTGGTCTTTCATAATATTCGTAATTAATGTCATCAACAAATGAAGCTATGTCATCCATTGTGCAGTCTTCTTCCCTGAGCGAATACTCCATAACATACAGAAGAATACTGAAAATCATATTCATCTGCTCATCCCTTGTGTTAATTCCAAAGCTTCTCCACTTTACAACCCTGTCTATGCTGTTACCACACAGCATGGCATATCTTGCAACAAACTGCATTCGTTTTCTAAATCCCTTAAGAAAATCCTTGTCAATCATCCCCAGCTCCAATCATGTTCATTCAATATTTCCTGTGGTATGTATCTTCCCTCTCTAAGTAATTCCAACAGTTGTCTTTTTCTATCATCACTAAAATAATCCAGAAATATGTTTTCTATGTTAGTATTCTGTTTTTCCTTTGTGCATGGCATATTATGAAATCCAATCTTTTCTGCTTTATCAAGCATACATTCATATGCCGTCACAAATGGCTTAATATCAATATCTTCTCTTGAAGTATATTTCCATCTTTTCTTAACAAGATGCTCATATATTATAATTCCTTCATAATCAATATCTCCAAAATACAATAATTCATTACCGGCCTTGAAATACTCCTCAGCCCCAGCCGCATAATCAAAAAATGAATTCCATATTCCCTTTCCAGCCCCATAAACTATAGTATTAAACTTTACGCCAAGTATATCTGCCCCTGTATTTCTCAGATACCTTCTCATATCATAAAATGTGTCTTTATTCTCTATTATTATAATATTTTGTGGAAATTCCTTAGAATGTGAATAATAAGATAAAGGCTCCGAAGTATCATAGTAATTAAGCTTACTCCTGTCTATACCAAGCCTTTCACAAAACTTTACCCCGCCTTCTTTTTGAAAAAACTTTTCTCTCCTGAAAATCTCAAAACTACGCTCATTCATAGTTTCCTTAACAGATAATAATGATGAATCATATTTCAGATAATCACTCAGAAGACGCACCAGTGCTACATCCTCTTCATATCTATCTGGATGTTTTCTATAATATTCTGTATTAATTAAAGGATGCATATCGAAATCCAGCTCATTATATACGCTGTCATAATTCTTTTCTTCTTCATATTTCCAGAATACTAAAGGAAGCGCTGGCTTTCTTCCATTTGTTCTTGCACTCTTAACAAGTGACAACTTTCCATCATCTATCATTTTCCTTACATATGCATATAATTCCTCATATAACATATCCGGATGTTCCTTTTCTATACTTGTCAGATATAGTTTTGATTTCTTCATAGCAGACTCCTTGCAGGTTAAAGTGCGGATTAATATACCTCGTTATATATGAAGAATAACATTTGTAGGGTGGGTTTACAATATTAATTTTTAATGAATTCAAAAATACTTCCGACATCTTATGATTTGCAAGTTCACCTATGGAAATTATAATCTGCAGCTACTATTACTGCAACTAGAAACTTTTTCTTTTGATTATATGATATCCTATAGGAACTATTTCAACTCTTCTATCCATTTTCCATTTTCTTCAAAAAAGAAATATTCACTAATATTGTCATTTAAAAATACTTCCAACATCTTATCCATTCCATAAGCAAGTTTTCTCTGCTTCATTTCATCTAATGTCAGCCAGAATACATTCCCTTCTTCAGACGAAGTAACTATTCCTTCAAACTTATCTGTCTTATATAATAACACTATATATCTTGTTTCCTCATCCTTCATCCAATCTTTTATCCCACAAAGTTTTGGTTCTGAAATTTTCAATCCAGTTTCTTCCCACACTTCGCGTATCACAACATCTGTAAATGATTCTCCTCTTTCCACATGTCCTCCCGGAAATGTTATTCCAGAGTAATCATCATCTCTCTTATCTTGGACAAGTACCCTATTTTCACTAAACACCATACACATATTTGTCATTATCACTTTTTCTGTTCTTGCCATTCGTAATACCCTTATCCTTCATTTTCTGAATCCATATATATCATTTCAACAATACTGTCTGCATCAATATCAGATGTAATAATTTTTTCATTAAAAACTGATGAAAAATCCTTTTCTCTCCACCATCTACGCATATCTTCTTCACCAAATTCCTGTTTTTTATCTCGTGTATTATGTCGCCTGACCGTCTCTTCAAAAGGTATATCAAAATAGTACGCATATACATTCATTCCATACAATTCATTTGCCGTTTTGAACAAAGGCCTATACCACTCATCATACATGATGCACTCTAAAATAACCACATCACAATGCTCATACCCATATTTCAAAAGCTCTATCATAAGTGGTAATGCCTTAGTATCAACGCTCTTTAACCCACAAAACATTTCTCCTAATCTCATCTTGTGAAATCATCATTGTATTGTATCCAAATTTCTTTTGCAATGCTCTAGCTACTGTTGTTTTTCCACTTCCAGAGTTACCCCTTAATATAATTATCTTTTTCATAATTTCTCCTTAAACTTGCTACTACTCTCTCCACAAATAGAGCCAAACTAGAGCCATCCGATAAAACAAATGCCGGAAGCCCGCATAAATACAGGCTTTCGGCATTTCTGTCCGTTATTCAAACTCTTCCCGAGGTTTTAACGACAACTCATAAATGCTGATATTTCCTGCATTTTAGGCACTTCTATTTCGCATAATATCGCTCTTTTCGCATCGTTTTCAAAGTTTTTAGTAGCAAATTAGTTGCAGTATCTGCACCGCTAATTTTCCATCGGCTTGATATAATCCACTTTTTTATTACTTACAATGAATAAATTCCTGTGGAAGCAGGCTATCTATTACGCCTGCTTCCACAGCTAAAACGAAAGGAGCATTACCATGAGTAATCAACATAAAAGTCCAACCATCAGCTTCAGAATTACTGACGCTGAACGTAAACAAATCGAAGCCCGTATTCTTGCCAGTGGAATGATGAAGAAAAATTACTTCGTCCGTTCCTGCATCTACAACCGAATCTGCGTTGTTGGTAAGAAAGAAACCATATATACTCTGGTGCAAACTGTAAATGCATTGTATCTGCAATTACTTGAAATGCAAAAGGCATTTTACCACAACAGTCGATACTTCCGATACGCTGCCTTCTTCGGAAGCCATTAAGGAATTACAGACCGAATACACCAATATGCTTACAGCTATTATCGACCTACTAGAGGGTGCAAAGTATCTGTGGGAAGGAGACTGCCATGAATAACAATCTTAATTTTCGGTTCGGTATGTATGAACCTGCCACAGACTCTATTATCGTCAATACTGGAGATAACTCCATTCTCGTTATCCTTTGCAAGGAATGTAATTCCTCCATTATCTTTGATGATCCGAATGATATCGTCTATTTGCATCGTTTGGCAGAGGAATCTAATCTGCTGTATGCCAAACTGGCATTGAAGGAAAACGGATTACAGGATTATGTGGATGCAATAAATGAGTTTAATTAAGTCAGTATCATCTAATTTACTACTTCATCTCCTTGGTAAGTAATCTTAACCTCCAGGGAGATGATTTATCTATAAATATATGATTTCAAACTTATTTTCTCTTTCAAAATTGTATATACTCTGTCTTCCTCATCCGTTTCATATATTTCCATTGTAATTGTTTTTTCATTACCAGTGGCTTTAAATTGCTTAAACATCATATTTATAGTTCTATAACCCGTTACATTTTTTACTATTTCTCCTGTATTTTCCACTTTAAAAAAGCGACTCTTTTCATTTATCTGATCTGATAACAAATCTCCAAATATTCCCTTTACAATGTATTGCCCATACAAAGATATAGACTGTTGATAGTACAACATTGCATATGGAATATTGTATTTTGTAACAGCCTTATATGTATATGAATTTGAATTCATAAAGGAATCATATAACCTATTTATAATCTGTGTTGACAAATTGATAGAAACCACTTCTCTTATGTTCTTAAATACATTTCTCTTATTATTTTCTATAAGTTCCTTTAATTCTTCTGAATATTCATCACTATGTTTTATTTCTGTATTACCTAAAGGTGTAGGATTATACAAAGAACAATCTTCCTTATCATACGGGTTCCAAAATTCAAAACCCGAAACCTTTCCTCTCGTATGTTTTGCATATGTAGCTATTATTCCTGTTTGGTTTTGTATCATTTCTGCTCCATACAAGTTAATGATATGAATTGGATTGCCACACTCTGGACAGACTGCATAACATTTTAATTTCTTATCAGTTCCATATTGATAATACGGAAATCTTTTTTTAATCAACTCTTCAAAATTATCAATATTCAGCAGAGACGGGATCCCATTCTTCTTTATTGCAAATACATCCATACAATCCAGCTCCTTTCCTCAAAATACTCATAATAATTAAAATCGTATTCAATCAACACATTTCCACTTTCCAGATATAGGTACATACTCCACAACAATAATGTCACTACTATCGGAAATAAGATATTTCCCCAACTCGGGGAATGCTTTCATTGGTTACATCCCTTTTCAACCCTTTGTTGTTTTCTTACTTTTTACATATTCATTAACACTTGACTCATCAATAATATCTTTCACTTTTTTACAGATAGGTAATTTTAAAAACTCCTCCTTGCTCGCATCTGCCAACCTAAATTTATCATTCCATTTCTTTGAAACTTCTGACAATTCAATAACTTTCTCAATGGAATAATCTTCGAAATATACTATGTTCTCATCAGTATAATATCTTTTTGTATAACGTTTAAACGCATCCGCAATTTTCACAGTACATTTATCTGGTGACTCTATAAAATCATATGAGGAAACTATTTCATACACATAATCTTGCAAATAATTATAATCAGGCGGAAAATCATCTGCTACCACTTCTCCGTCATCATCTCTTATTGTACATGGTCTAGGATTAACGCCATTCTCCTTCAACTTATAATTATAATATGCCATAATACAACTTGTATCTGCACCCTCTTTACTATATCTACATACATCTCTATAAGCACTTAACAATTCTAGCAGCTTATTTCTTTCCTTTTTTCGAAGATATTTAACAGCATAAGAAGAATTGATTTCAAAAAGTGCTTCATAGTCCTTACGTGTATAATATCTTCGATTCAACAATTTAACGATTGGAAATATAACCGTCATCAATACACTTTCGCGATTTGCTTTGTCGTAATATCTTTTTGATATCAACAATGATGCAATCGCAGAAATGAAAATAGCCATTGCATTTTGATATAGCCAATTACCAATTTGTGCCCACATCTCTTTTTCCTTCCTGTATCGCATATTTCTCATTATCTTATGATAATTTCCCCAGTCTCAACTCAGTCTCAAAATCTCATCTCCAAAATGAGACTAACTTGAGACTGATTTCCCCTTACTTTTTGAAAAAATGCCGATTTTATCGTATTTCTGCCGCTTTATTCCGTCTCATCTGGTATCAAATCTCATAAGACTATGTTGAGACTGCATGAGACTAAGTCAATCCTATCAATCCAAAGTCCATGTCTTCTTATCATACATTGCACCTGTTACTTTTTTGATTTTAACATAGTCTCTGAATACCGTTGCTCTTGATATATCAAGTTCTGCCATTACCTGTTCAACCGATAAATGCAGGTTTTCACAAATCATATTGTAAATTTTTTGTTCTCTTTCAGATAAAGTTATCTGTTCTCTTCCCTCGTCGGCAGCCACCTTGTCCAAAGGAATGGTTATTCTAAACACATCATCTTCAACAAATTCCGGCTTACCACCATCAGAATATATTGGTGTATATTTGTATAAATTTCATACACCGGAACCAATTGTATCTGTCCTGCCAATATTTGCAAAAAATTGCTGAATCAACGGATTCTTAGGATATGGTGTAAATTCATCACTCATAATATTCACATGACGTCTTGGAATACACCAGTTTTCCGTTTTTAGCCAATCCTTTTCGATAATTACCTTTGCCGGAAATGCACTGGAATAATCTCTATGAACAAGAATATTTGCGATTACCTCTCTGGAAATAATGCCTCTAATGCTTGTATTCACATTGTCAATCAGACAGAACTTATCAGAAGTATGCTTTGCCACAAAATCCATTAGAAGCTCATATGCCTCTATCAGATTTGTTGTCACCTGCAATCTATCATCATATCTATCCAAATTTTCGACCCCGTAAATTGCATCTGTAATATATCCTGGACAACAGGAACGTATCACTTCATCCTTACCAAACAAAAGTACTCCGGCAAGATTATATCCCTGGATGCCTGATGAAAAATCTTTTTCCCATAAGCCAGCACTCTTCAATATTTCCTCATCAGATATTTTCAGCCAAGGATGATCCGGATTTTTGCTCTTTGCACGATTTCTTATTTTATCCATCAAATCCATGCGTAGATCTTCCGTTGTAACATATAGGAATATCTTATGCTCCGCATATGTATTACTCTTTCTGTTATACATATTTTGCAACTGAATCGGCGAATCTGTAATATCCATATCGCCATCTTCATTCCTATCATAAATCCTATTCACGCATTTTTCCACTGTAGATATCGGTGGCACATATACCCACAGAAGCAACACTCCTTCATATTCCAATTCCTCTAATGAAAGATATAGTATAGGGGACATCTTATCCGGATTATTGAGTTGATTCACAAAGTTTTTCTTCATGTCCTTGACCATATTCCGATTAATGCCTATTGGCGTCCCATCATCTTTCGCACCCATGATGACAGGTTTTGTATTCTACTGTTATTTTTTCATCTTTTGAAAGCAAGTCTCTCATAAATTCAATTGTCATTCTATCGCCTCCAATTTATCATCTTTTTCAAGAAGTATTACAATATATCAAAAGCTTCCCCATGCAAGAGAGGTTACATTTTCTCGATAATTTTTAAATATACTTCTTTCATATGTCTTAAAAGTGTAATTACGCAAAAAGTCTTTTTCTTCCATATCCCATTCAAAAAACTGTCTACTGTTATTTTTCACAAATTCAACAAACAGATTTCCACATATCTCCTCCGCACTCAAATTTATAGCTGTACTAACTTTTAATTCGTTAATTAAATCGTCAACTTTGGATTGCTCTGCTATAGTAAGATGTGGCGACTTATTAAATATAATTACCCACCAAAATTCCCTATATGTATATATACTGTCTTTTTTTATGATCGCATCAATGCGTTCTAACAAAATCCCGCCTATTTCATCTCGTATCTCTTTGTAATACTTGGTACTGTACTGCGAATATAGTAAATAAGATGCCCATAGAATAGGATCATCTTTTTCACGCAACTTACATACAATCATTTGCTCTTGCCTATATGGAATTTCTATTTTTGCATTAGCACAAAATAACACTAAATTTATTATGTCATTAAGATTCGCCTTATCAAAAATAAAAGCATATTTATTAACTAATTTCTGTAATTGTTCAGATGAAGTAAATATGTCATATTCATCTCTAATATAACTTACAATAGATAAAAATCTCTGTGTATTATTATAGTTAGGAAAGAATGAATACGCATAAAATATTAAATCCATAAAGTTTGCTACTGTCTGCTCTGTAACATGTTCCGAAAAAATTTTTACATTTTCTTTATTTCTTGATACCTTATTGAGAATTGTTCCCAAAAAGTAAGCCACTATCGTTCTGTCCTTTGAAGGATATTCGCAAATAAGTTCATTTAATTGATTCATTATACTTCTTTTTGAATAATACAAAGCTCTGCTTTTAAGAATATGTGGTACTACCTCTTTCTCCGGGCTATTTTGCTTCTCTTTTTGTAACCAAATTTCCTGCTCTTCCTTTGTACGAAACAAGCAAGCGCTTGTTCTATTTGCAAAAATCGAAGTTTCATTAATCCATTCATCTAATACAAACGGAACTGTATTTTTATATAATTTACCTTCATTTAATCTTAATAAATATTTCGCAGAAATCTCCGAATATATTTGCACTATTTCATTTGCAAGTTCCTCTGATTCAGCAAAAATAAAAATATCATCAACAAATCTATAAACATTATAATTCTCCCCAACAGCCTTCCCACTATTTAATAATTTACTGTAAACCGTTCTATCTATAGCCTGTAATAATATTTCAGCTATCATTCTTGAAAACTCTGGTCCAACCACAATCCCATTCGAGGTTCTCGCATTAATATTCTGTAATATACGGTCAATGGTCGTATATATATTTGTATTTTTAAAATCTTTTGTATCATTTACATCTTTTCCAATCAACCACTTGAATGTATGAGTATATATACTATCAAAACACGCTTTATAATCAGTTCTGATAAAATAGCGATACTTACTATTTAAAACCAACCATTCCTCTGATGATGTGAAAGATGCAATCGACTTATATGGCTTAATATCAAAAAACATTCCTGTTTTCTCTATTAAGTCTTTATCTATCTGTGCGCTTTCCACCGCAAAATACTTTGTAATCGATTTGTTTTTATTCTTGTAACACAACTCATTATTTTTATGATGATGTCTCAACGAAAAAATCGAATTCATATCTAATAAATTAATCAATTCTTTTTGATATATTGATACAAAAGCAAACAATTCTACCGCAGCTATAGGCTGCAGTAAACTAATTTCTCTTTCTGTATGTAATTCTTTCATTATTGAATATTTCAAGGGCATTGTAACCCAGTTATTTCCTTTATGCCCACCATGTCCACTTCCTCCACCTTCAAACATAATCCCTGTTTTATACTTATTCTTGACTGAAATCAAAAAATTGTTCATTTGCTTCAATTCTTTTCTTTTTGTCATTAAGAATTCGTAAAAGTAGAAAAATGTAAACCTCTCAGACAATTCCGTAGGCAACATATCTGTTAAAATATAATCTAATTGATTTCTCTTAATATTATTTAAATCCATTGACTTTTTCTCCATATAGTTTCATAATAATATTGAACGATATACTGTTCACGTAACAAGAGCATACTACATAACCCAAAGGCTATTATTATTATCTTGTTACACACGTCAGCTGTACAAGGTACTTTCATTAGGAAAGAGTATACATTGTAACGGAGTAGGTTCATTTCGCAAGAAATGAACCTATTCTATTTTCAAAATAGTAAGATAATCCATTACAATTCTATAATAGTCCTTTCCCCACTCAGAATATGTGGGGTCTAATTTTTTTATCCACTTAATTATCGTGTTTTCAGATATTCCTATACTTTTCTCGAAAACCAAGGTTCTATTTCTAAATAAAGAAGAATACAAATTATAAATACTTTCTTCATTTTGTTTGTTTGTAAGAAAATACGGTCTTTTACAATTGTACTTTTTCAGAAAATGAAAATATAGCTTTTTCAAAAACACTTCTGTCTCTTCTGACAATTCATCCATCCTATACCTTAACTCATTATAGTTAGCAACCACTCCTTTAGTCAGCCAATCAAAATTCCTACCTTCTATAGCCCTACCGATAACAACCCTTGATGAATACAATTTTATTCGTTGCCTCAGTTTTTCCATATCATTTGTTTTGCTATATTCTTGAAATGCCTTTTCTATTATATTGGCATACTTATTTATCTTTTTAGCTGCAATACCATATTCAAAATATATTTTATTTGTGTCTTGCTTCATATTAAAATCATATCCTAAAAAATTAAATCTATTGTCTGTCGCTAAATTTCTCTTTGTTATATACGAAAACTTTCCAGCATTTATATTTATCTTTACCGGACAATTACCAAACACCTCAATAATAGTCTCATCCATTATTTCCATAAACTTATCTTGAGCCAAAAAACTGTTTGTAATAATCAACATATCATCCACATATCTTTCATAAAAAAACACACCGTATTTCTCAAGCCTCGCCATAATATGATTATCAAATTCACGACAAATAATTTCAGTTAACCCATTCGATAAACACAATCCCGCATAGCAAAATTCAAATATTTGAATGTATGTTTCTAAAATTTCCTTGTCATTTCGCTTTAATAAAGATTGTTTAACGTACTCATTATACACATGTTCAGATAAGACACTATCAAAAAAAGATTTAAAATCCGCTCGTATAATCACAAAGTCATTCATATTTTTCAATACTGGTAATGTATTAAATAACCGATTCATAATTTTACTTCTACTTGCATATCGGATATTGAATATGTTATCTATCTGCTTCTTTAGATAGTGACACAAAACATTTTCAACAGATAACTTATCATAAGTATAGATTTTTCTTTTTTTATTCTGTTGTGTATATATTTCGCAATTATAACTTGAAAAATCATATATATTCGACAAAATCTTATTATATATATCACCAGTCATAGTTTCCACTGTATTATCATCTAATGTATAATCCAATTTCCTAATAACCGACCATATCTGTTTCCTTGTCATACGCAACCTCTTTCCAGCAAATTTTCATTGCATAAATTTAATTTCAAGCTCATCTAAAAACTACTTATCCACTTCCGTAAAGAAGTATTCCAACGTCTCCACAAACATATTTGCATCAAACAATTCTTTTATCTGTTCCCTGTTCATCCATGCAACCTGCACCACTTCATCCGTTGTGGCATTGCCTAAATCAACCCCTCCATCATATTCAAACAGCCAAACATCCATAATATCATTATAAATTTTTCCATCAATGATTTTTCGTGTCTTTGTAAAAAGAACTTGTCCATTTTCCGGCATTAAATCAACGCCAACCTCTTCCTTTGCCTCTCGAATTGCTCCCTGTAAACTATCTTCTCCCTTCACAACCGAACCGCCTACACATTCCCACATCAAAGGATATGTTGGCCTATTTGCAGAACGCTGCGAGATAAGGTACTGTCCCTTAGAATTACGAATCCACACATGCACCACCAGATGGTATCCGTCTATTGGTAACTGTTCTCCTCTGATATGGTCTTTTCCCAGAAGCTCTCGGTTCTCATTATACAAATCCCATATTTCTGCATCTGGTACATACTCCACAATATCCCCAAAGTCTGCATGTAAAGTTTTGCAGATTTTGCTAAGAATTGTAAGGCTCACCTCTTCATCACGGCGAAGCTTTGTCATTGTGTTAGGAGCAATTTCTGCCTTTTTACGCAAATCCGATTTGCTCATTTCTTTATCTACTAATAATTTCCATAATCGTTTATATGATACAGCCATAATAGCATCTCCCATTTTATTTCCTATTTCGGTTACCCAACCAACTTATCCAACATCTCGATAATCTTTTCTTTCTCGCCACTACCATTAGTCATAAATCTCAGTAATGGAATTTCATACAACTCCATAATATGATTTTTCAATAAATCTCTTGAAGCCTGAACGGTATCCTCTTTATGGTATTCATATCCGTCAACCTCAATCGCCAACACAGGCTTTTTACCAATTCTGTTATAAATCAGAAAATCTAAATGTGTTGCCGGATTCATTGCATACTGACATTCCTGCTGATTTAATAGTTCTGGATTCTTAATCAACATATTCAACGGAAAATGACAAACAACATCCAAGCTTGAATACTTGTTAGCGGAAATAATGTCCTCTATCAATGAATACATCAGATTTTCCGAATCATATTCTGATACTTTTTTGTGTTTCTGCAAGTATACTCTTCTCTCCTCAGTATACTGCTTATAAAGGTAATCAAAAACCGAATAAATCTTGCTTTCAGTAACCTCAAAATTATTATACTGAATATAATCAATCAAATCTGTTATATTGCGCTCTCTTGATTGCTCATTTTCAGTTACAACCAGCATCAATTTCTTTTTCGCTCTTGATACAGCAACATTAATTAAATACGGATCATCTGCAAAATCAGATATCTCATCATCCACAGTAGATATAATAATATTCTCTTTCTCCTTGCCTTGGAACTTATGCACTGTAGCAGCATCAATATCTGTAATCTCCTTGCTTAAAGCTTCTACCTGATTTTTGTACGGTGCAATAATTCCGGTTTCTTCCGGATTTGAAACATATTTTGGTATAATTTCATTTTTAATAACATCTATCTGGCGCTGGCTATAATGGTTACGCTCATGATTTCCCGCTACCGTTTTTACTACCGATAAAACATCCTCTTCACCCTTATCCGTTGTCATAATAATTAATTCACCACGGTAAAATTTCTGGTTACAGAAATTGATTATTTTGGGGTGACACCTATAATGTTCCCGCAACAATGTTTGTGTTACATTTGGCATAACATCCAAAATGGATTGCAGAAAACTGTTTGTATACTGATATCCTTCACTCACATTAAAGCTGTCAAATATAGATTTTGCTTTGGCTTTTATATCATCTGTAACAACATTAGGAAGTTGCTTGGTATCACCCACAATAACAACATTCCTTGCACATGACAATGCCAACGCACCAGTTGCAATATCTACCTGTGACGCCTCATCCATGATAAGGTAATCATACACCACATCTGAATTCAGGCTGTTTCTTGATGAAAATGTTGTACTTAATATAACCGGATACTCAGCCAATACATCGTATGGTTCCTTCCACAGATTATCTTCACTAAAAGTTTTCCTACTACTGTTACCTTCATATTTCCTTGCCAGTTTGTCTTTTAGTACAACCATGGACTGATTGCATAAATCTTCAAGCAAATTTTTATTAACACCATTTAAATACTTTTCAATATCTGCAATTTCCGCAGACAACTCCGCCTGCTTCGCACAATAATACATTGCCTGAAAGGTTGTAATTATCTTTGAAATATCCTGCTTATAAACGCCCCAATCGGTTACTCCATATTTAAATAAGGCTTTTATCTTAAACCAAAATCCTATTGCCGTTTTTTCTTCTGAAATCAACTGGCAATCCTGCCACAATACCATCCATTGCTTTGAAGATAGCTTTTTCTTGAACTTAATACAATCTGTATGAACATCTGATTCTTTAACATATTGATTGAAATATTCCTGTTCAGTAACCAACTGTGAAAGTTCCTGCCTTAAACACGCCAGTTTTTCCTGCTTATCAAAAACGCTTTTTAACTGACTGGATTGGTCAGCTATTCCCTTTTGCAAAACACTTGGATCTTCTCCCATTTTCCATGACGAAAAATCTGGATAAGCGGCATCCTGATGCTCAACAAATAATTTCTTATTTTTAGAACTTCCTAATGTCGCAGCAATAAAACCTAAATTGTATTTTGAAGAAGATAATTTTTCATATACATTTTCTGTTGCCGAATTATTATTGGATACTATCTGTACCGTTTTCCCTTGCATTAATATATTGGCAATAATATTCAATATTGTTTGTGTCTTCCCTGTTCCTGGAGGTCCCTGTATAACACTAATCTGATTCTCCATGGCATTTTTTACAGCCTTATACTGACTGTTATTGCATCCAAATGGGAAAATCAGAATGTATTCGCGTCCTGTTCTTTTTCCTTGCAATGATGATGGATTCAAATACTTTGCTAAAGCTACATCACTACCCACAAAAGAAATCTTATCAAACCTCTTAGACAATAATTTTTCACCAGTTTCTTCATTCCTAATATTACTCAGACCGGCAATTTGCTTTATATATTCAAATACATTTGATGACTGACTCTGAGTAAGACATGATTCCACAATCTTTAACTCACTGCGATGATAATCTCTTTCACTCCCATTGCCAAAACAAATATGCCAATAAGACTCATATCTGCTTCTAAACACATATATTGCTTTAACATCAAAAAACTCGCGTCCTTCTCTGCTAATACGATACATATCAGGATTTAAAACATCTGGCTCAGTCAATTTTTCCACATTCAAATATGCATAAGAGTATATTTTTCCAGTATTGAATTTTACATCCCATTTTTGAGTATTTCTATTGTAACCACATGACATTATTTCGGATGTCTTTATTTCACCCTTGATAATGACCATATAATATCGTGTATTCATCTATTCCTCACTACTTCTTATCCGCACGCTGATTGTCCTTGAATTCCTTCTCCACATAGCAATGTTCATGCTTACCAACCAACTTATCACCCATATCTACCTTCAATTCTTCTGCAACAGTATGTGCTATTCTCTTTGCCAAGTTACTTTTGATTTCATCGTTTCGTCCCGGCCATAGTTTTACAATCACATGTGGCATATTTTCTCCCTCGCAATCTAATGAAATCTACCATTATCAACCTTATCCATTTCTTCGACTACCTGAATATAATAATCCAGCAACTCATATATCCAATCTTTCAATTCTGTAAATTGATAACCTAATTCCTTCGCCTTATCCGTACATATACTATATTCCGGTTCCCCATTGTATGGTGCATCCTCGCCAGAATTATCAATTATCGCTCTTGCTACCGTCTTTTCTTCAACATATTCGATAATTTCCTTTATAGAAATCGTACCATCCGAAGCACCATTAATTGCTCCTTTAACATCTTTATCCACCAAAAATGTAAGGAATTTTCCTGCTTCGTCGGAACGAATATAACTCATCTGATCATCAACATTATCAATATTCATTGGAATAGATTTCATAGTATGTTCTACATAGAACAACAGCCTTTTTGTATAATCATCCTTTCCAATGGCAAATGGATATCTAACGGCAATCCAATTCTTTTCTGGATACTGCTGCCATAACGCACACTCTGCCTGACGCTTTATTTGCTCATAAGGGAATGCTTTTCTATCACACCATATCAGTTCATTTTCAATTCCATTAAAATCTGCCTCAACGGTATTAATATGTTTCGGGTTATACACAGATGTGCTTGACATATAAATATACTTATCACAATCTATAACATCCATCACATACTTAATATCATTTGAGCAATATGCAATTTTATCAATTACTACATCGTAATGAGTACCACTTAATGCCTCTCGTACACTTTCTTCCTTAGTCCTTTCCAGAAATACCCTTTTAACCTTATCCCCAAATGAATCTGATGCCTTCCCACGTGTTGCAATTGTTACATCATGACCTGCGGTTAAAAGCTCATTAACCATATGTATACCAAAAAATCGTGTTCCACCAATAACTAGAATATTCACTGTTGTACCTCCTTGTTTCTATATTTCACCACTTTCAAACGCCTTTTTCACCTGTTCCAAATCGGAATACTTGCCCTTTATTATCTGCAATATTTCTTCATCCGGTTGCCACAAATCCGGAACCATGATTGGCTTACATCCAGCTCTGTAAGCCGATAGTAATCCGTTTTTTGAATCTTCAAGAGCTATACACTCTTCAGGATTTTCATTTAACATTTCACAGGCTTTTATGTAAATGTCCGGCGCTGGCTTAGATTTCTCAACCATGTCTCCACAAATAATTGCGGAAAAGCAATCTATAATTCCGGCATCATTTAGATGTTTTTCTACTTCCCAACGCGGTGATGAAGAAGCAACTGCCAACTTGGCATTTGCATTTTTCAAATACTCCAACAATACATACACTCCTTGCTTTACAGGCACTTTATTATTTTCATAATAGTTTTTCAGAAATTCTTTTGTATACTTACGCAATTCTTCCTGATTATACCGGTCACCAAACTCTTCGTTCCAAATCTCATAAGAGGCAACAATGCTCATACCTAAAGTTTTATAGACCATATATCCGGCTTTTCCAATTCCAATCTTTTCGCCGGCATAATCCCAAGCCTTTATAAACACTTTCTCTGTATCAAACATCAGTCCATCCATATCAAAAATAACATTCATTTTGTCACTACCTTTTTCCTATATTTGTAAACACATTAAAATATCATCCGAATATGCTCCATCATCGTATCTGTTAGCATTTGGAATTCGTCCACATTCGGTAAAGCCTAAACTTTCATATAAATGACGGGCTCTTTTATTGTTGTCAACTACCGTCAATTCAGCTTGTAAAAATCCACTTTTCTTAATTTCACGCAAAAGCACATTAAGCATAATTCGTCCCAAACCCAATCCAGTGTATTTTTGATAAAGTGCAATCCCGATTCCAGCTCTATGACTTACTCTTCTGCTTCCAGACCTGCTTTCAAACGAACAGTTTCCTGCATATTCACCATCAACAAATACTAATATCAGGAGAGCATCTTTCGACTCATTATATGACTTGATAAACTGTTCCTCTTGTGACCTGGTATATTCTATTTCATTAGGCTCACACATTAAAAATCTGGTCTCACCTGTTACAGTTTTTAGATAACCAATCAGCATCTGTGCCTCATCCACTCTTGCGCTGCGAAGCACTACTTCTTTGTCATTCAATATATATTTTTCTTCTGCTAATATCATATGTCCACTCCTGTTAAACGGATATTAAATCTCTACAACAAATTTACCTCTGCTCCACAACCACATCGGTGTATGTACGTCTATCGGCACCAATTCCGTTCCATTTAGTATCTCCTGCCACCTTTGTGCTACAATTTCCTGCACATTACCTTGCCCTGCCTCTTCCGAAGAAATAATCCCCAGCCTCTCACTTGACTGAATCACATGTGTATCCGGAGCCACTGTTATATTCTCTCTGTCAACAAATGTCACATCGGTATATTGCTCCATTACATATAACCAGTAGTTGCAAATTTTATTGCCACCCAAATATGGAAATTTCTTCTTATTCCTTGCAATGAACTCTTTAATCTTCTGAACGGAATAACCATTATCACTAAACAACTTACGAATATCCCCTGCAAAATCATTTTCTATGGTTTCACATAAAGTTCTCCATATAATTGGTTGCTTGTTAGGTTGCAAAGCAACCTTATACTTTACTAGCTTCTCTCTTAATTGCTCCTCATCCATATTGATTACTGCTTTCGTATCAAAAACATCTGCGGTTTCTGAATCTTTAAATGTCTTATTTGCACATTCCCACAACATATAGGAATTTCTTTGATAATTAAGTGCCATAGGCAATGTGAAATATAAATAGTTTTCCTTTGAGGATTTGTCTAATGCTGGATTTTCATCCTCAGGCATTTTTTCACCGCCAAGTTTACCTGATTTATAGGCATCTATAAGAGCGTAGACTTTATTGATATCAAAAATAGCATTCATTTTCTTTACTCCTTTTAAAGTTCCATCAACCCGTTTTCGTTAAAGTAATAAATATTCTCTTTTTTATATCCATACTTTGAATCTGGAAATTCTATGTGCGGTTCAAATGTAAAATACTTTACATCGCCAAGCTTGGTCATATTACCTTTTTCAATGTAAACTCTATCACCTTTGGTTTTTACAATGGAATGTCCCAGATTGCCCATAAAATCAAGATTAACAAATCTATTTTCCACTATGAACTCATTCATATGATAGTACAATTTCTCAAAGGTTGTTTCCTATAACTCTATCCGAAGTTATATACTGCTTACCAGATACAGAAACGCATGTTTCATCTCCTGCAAATACAAATACACCGACATCCCAATACCAGAAAGAGTCTGCACCTAACTCCATCAGTTTTTCCTCACATAGTTTTCGAATATCAAATAACTTCATACCCGGCTTAATAATCTTTTTTTATATATGCTATATTCTGTTTCGCTGCCAGTTGTATCCGACCATAAGACTGCTTTTCTATCTGTAGATACTTTTCAATCAATTTAGGCTGAATCAGCGGATAGGTCCAGTTTTGGGGCAACTCATCTATAAGTTCAACCTTCTCTATCTCACTTTCCAGCTTACCAGCAAATTCCGTTATTTCTGCAAAACATAATAATCCAAATGTTTCCTCACCGGTCTCATTTACACTATTCTTACCCGTAACGGAATAAACGCATATTGGCTTAATATCAAACTGTATGGCACCTGTTTCTTCCTGAAGTTCTCTCTTAGCAGTTTCCAAAATATCTTCTCCAACTTCACGATGACCTCCCGGAACCTCATAGGTATCTCGTTCCTTATGTTTGCAAAATACCCATTTGCCATTGCTCTGCGAGATAATTACTGCAAATTTCAATAGTGAATCATCTACTGTATCATAAAATTTTACTTCCAACATATCACTTTTCTCCTTCCCATTCTGCTAAAAATTCTACAAGATACTCCTCCATAACAGCTTGTCTATGCTCAGCCATTTTCTTTGCGGACTCAGTATTTATCATATCTTTCAGCAGCAAGAGTTTTTCATAAAAGTGATTAATACTTGTAAAATTATGGTTCTGATTATAATCCGCCTTATTCATATTAGTCATAGGTTTTATATCCGGATCATGTATTCTTCTTCCTTTACTACCACCATATGCAAATGCCCTTGCTATTCCAATCGCTCCCATTGCATCCAGCCTGTCTGCATCCTGTACACATTTCCCCTCTATCGTGCTTGGCACAACAGAATCTATTCCTGCAAATGAAACTTCATCTATAATCTTACACACAGAAGCTATAACTTTATTATCCACGCCACTATTTTTCATAAATCTAACTGCATTTCTCTTAGTCTCGTGTGTTTCCAGCGAAAGCTTAACATCATCTACATCGTGTAATAAGGCTGCTAACTGCACAATCAACATATCCGCGTTTTCTTGCTCTGCAATCTGCATAGCCAAACGATAAACCCTCATAGTATGATGATAGTCATGCCCGCTACAATCATCTGCAAATATCTGTTTTACATATTTTATAGCATTTTCTATCACCATTTCCGCCTCCAATATCACTATAACTCCTCTACATCTAACAAATATTATCCTCTTTTTCTACCAGTGAAAACAGTTCCACATGGCTTTTCATTTACTTGTATAGATATTTTTGCAGTTACGTTTATAACTTTGCGATTATTATAGAGGAATTCTCTAAGTTCATCTTCATCAAAATCTATCGGAAGTCCATTCAAAATAGGATAGTAATATTTTCCTGTTTCCCTGTCATATTCTACATTTTCTTCTTTTATACTTGGAGAATGGATTGAGACATTAATATCATGCAAGCACACCTGTATAGAATTCCTTCTCAATGCGATACCATCTTGCAAAACAGTTGTGTATATTGTTTCATAATCTTCCAAAAATCTTTTGTACTCAGCACTAATTCTATAATCCCTATTTTTCAAAATATATTGTGATCCAAGAAGTAAATGAAAATTATTTGCTGCTAAGTATTCCATAAATTCTTTATCATCAGCAAAATCGTCAAATCTCTTTTTAAATTCAACAACTCCCCTTTGATATAAAAATCTTGCAATACCAAACAAGAACATTCCATCCATATGTGAATAATATCCATTCGTACTGTTTTTGGTTCCCATTGAGCTAGTATAATCAATTAAGTTTAATAAATTAACATCTACGATTCCATTTTTTTCATCACTCTCAATTAGGATTGGAGCAAATTTTTCTTTTATGTTCTTAACGGTATCATCTTTAATTTTTTCACATATCTCTTCCTCATTTATTCTTGATTCATAGTTCTCTTGTGCTTCTTTTGCTAATCTGATGTATCTTTCCTTTTGTTTTTTCTTAACCATTTTTTCAAGGTCGTCATACATCAAATCAACTTCTTTATCTATTTGTTCCTCAGACTTATTACCTATAAATATCATTCTAAATAATTTACCAAGCATTCCTTTTGTTTTATCTTCATTTTTCTCCGAAACATATCTGAATGCTCGCATGTCATCAATATTCCTTTCCAGTAACTCTGGCAAGAAAAATTCGTGAGACATAAATAGAATAAAAAACAAATAAAAATCTGATGTTACAGGCTCAATAATCATAGATTTTGCCGCTCCATATTGAGGAAACAACTCAAATCTATCTATTATCCCATACATTTGATCAAGAATATCTAAATTCAACCATTCTGAGTTTTCTGACAACATATTAAGGAAGTCTAAAAAAGCCCCCTTCACAGCTTTGTCATCCCAGATATTTAATGCCGATTGTCTAATATCCGCTGGAACACAATCATCGCTTTCTCTTACAGCTAAATAATAGATATAACAATGAACAACCAGATATAATAAAGCCTGATATTTATTGTCTAATCTAACAGTGTTCCTCATTCCACTAAGATATAAGCCCATCTTTACAATGTTTTCTTGTCCATTTACTATCATTCCATAGCAATAACAAAAGTAGGTATTAACTTTAGCCTTTAAAAAGTCTTCTGCTCTTTCTTCTGGAATGTTATAGGTAGAAAAAAGACTCCACCTATTTAATACGTTTGCCCAAACACGCTGATTAATTATATTATTTTTATTATTCTGTTTTTCCAAATAATATCCTATGTATTTTGCAAATGAATTTAATTCACTGATTTCACTTTGATAATTATATTTATATTTTTTAAATTTTGTTTCGTCCTCTTTATCATAAACCTCGTTGTCTTTGTTGTATCTAAGCCATATCGCAGCTCTTAATACCGAATCAGCTAAGTTATCAAACTTAAGTCTCTTTTCTACCTCTTCAACATTCATTTCATCAATACTTCGTATCAGTTCACTACAAATTTCTGTAAAAAGAGGAAACTCACTTTTGTATTGATTTAACAGTGATCTTTTTTCTGCAATACAATCATAAATAAAACTCCATAATACGTCATATACTTGCTGCACAAATTCAAGACCTTTTTCCTTTAACGCTTTTTTCTCCGATCCCAAAAGGCAATATGATATGCTATAACATTGTTGTTCTATAGACGCTAAAGCTTCATCAGTTCTATAAGCCCATAACACTGACATACACTTTTCAAAAATTTCAAGGAACTTTTCATAACTTTGTTTATCCTGTAAATCAACCACCTTTTTCCAATCCAAAACAAAATCCTGATATATGATTAATTTTTTCTCATACTCTATATTGCTTTCTAACATATAATTGACATATGCTTCTATTTCTTGATTTTGTTTATTTCTTCCCTTAAAGGCAGAGTACATCTCTAGTATTGATATTAATATTGCAATTAATGTCGCTATAAATAAATAAAAAACAATATTGTATAATCCTAGAGAATGAAATATCACGCCTGCCAAACACAATCCCAATGAAACAACAATAAGTACTTTTTGCGTTAATTTCCATGGTTTTAAGTTCAAATAGAAATCACTTATTGATACTCCTATATAAGAATCAGAAATATTACCTGTGATCAATGCAATAATTGTAAATATCAAAGTTCCGACTGTTGCCTGTATTTGTATAATAGTCAATGAAAATGCTTCTATGTCATAAATCGGAATTAAAATATTACTTTGAACAAGAACATTCCAATCACAAATTGCTCCTATTACAAAAGACATAATCATACCAGTTATGCCTATTAGTTCTCTTATTTTATATGTTTTCTGTATCTTTTTCCATTCCTCCATTAGTATTAATCCTTCCTTTTGTGATTGGTGTATTAATCCATAGCATTTTCATAATCCTGTCAATTTAAGAAAATTTTCTAAAAATACCTACAAAGTATATGCTCGTTGACATACAATAGTTCTGAAACTTCTCCGATGTTCATCCCCTATAAACGCTCATATTATTCCTTCGATTCATCAACAAACTCCACCTATCCTAGGGTATCACAACACATATTATTTTTCAATAAACTCTCGCAATTTTTTGCGACTATTTCTCAAATTATAATATCTTATCAATCCCTTACTAAACGTCCTAAAACAAGTCAAGTGCTATAGCATCTACCATAGCACCCAAATCATTATACCTATCGGCTACTCCTATTTCGCTCGTTCTTCTTCTCTCGCATGCCAGCCTCATAAATCCGGTCAAACACTTCATACCGCTTCTGCTGATCCATATCAACCCCAAGTCTGTCAATTACCTTGTTAAACAATTTAATCCCGGCAAAATACTCCATATCCTCGAATCCGAACATCTCAAACAATACATCTGCTAAACACTCTGCAAGATTGCCCGCATCCAGCCCCAGAAGTTTCATTACTCCCATTATCTGCTCTGTTTTCTCTTGGATAAATTCTTCTTCCTTCTGTTTCTCATAATAATCCGTCAAAAGCTTAGCCTCCTCATAGACAGAATCAAAACTTGTATCCATACCAATTTTTTCAAAATAAGCCCTGACCATCTCAAACGCTTTATCTGTTCCCTTATCATCAAACGGATAACAACGAACTTTTTCAGCTACACTCATTCTCATATAATCAGCCTTATCAGATGGTAATCTCACCGTTTCACCATACTTCCGAATATCATCATTCTGCAAGCCAGATTCAACACTCTCAGCCATCACATCAATATCTGTTTCTACAACGCTTTCAGCATTTGTAATAGCAGTCTCTGCAACCCTTTCTTCCTCTATTTCAACCCCATCATCTACAAACGCTTCAAGCTCTGGTTGCGTAATTACATCAGCTTCCACAACATCATCCAAAGCAGTATTCTGTAGTGGTATAATAAATTTGTAACAACTTGTTCGAATAACATATTATAATATTATTCAATAAAGGAGGACATCACTATGTCAGTACGTTACAGCGAAGACTTCAAAAAAGAAGTAGTTAAAGCCTATATGGCTGGTAATAAATCAATACCACAGATTGCTATTGATTATAACATTTCCAAAAGTTCCGTTAGCAAATGGGTTAACGAATACAAGGAAGAATGCCTTTATACCACTAGCACAACATCTGAGTCTAATGAAGCCAGGGAAATCCGGAGGTTAAATCAGCTTCTTAACGAAAAAGAAAAAGAGATTGCTTTCTTAAAAAAAGCAGCGGCATTCTTCGCGAAGGAAATCGATTAGTGGTATATCGATTCATTGATGAAAATAAAAATATATTTGGTTTAAGATGGTTATGTCAGCAGTTTGGTATTAGCCCCAACTGTTATTACAATTATAAAAAGGACGCAAAACGAGAATATCACAAGCGTTTGGCGCACATTTTTGAGCTTATAAAGTACGTTTATTACAATAATAACCGTGTTATAGGCTATAGGACTATGCGCATTTTTATTAAACGCTACGGGTATGAAGTTAGTAATACCACTATGCATAAATACATGAACAAAGAACTTAATTTATGCGCTGTAATTATGCATTCAAAGCCTGGCTATAAAACAGGAAAAAAGCACAAGATATTTGATAATCTCTTAAACCAAAACTTCACAGTCGATTGTAAAAACAAAGTATGGTGCACAGATTTTACTTATATGCGCCAGCCAAACGGAAAGTTCAGATATAACTGCTCTATCATTGATTTATTTGACAGATCAGCAGTAGCATCAATAAACAGTAATTATATTAATACTGATTTGGCGATAGAAACTCTCAAAAAAGCTTTGGAGAAGGAACATTATCCTGAAGTGATTCTGCATTCAGATCAAGGCGTACAATTTACTTCATGGGATTTTGTAAATTTTTGCAAAGATAATAATGTTACTCAAAGTATGAGCAAGGCAGGATGCCCTTATGATAATGCACCTATGGAGAGATTCTATAACACTTTTAAAAGCAACTTTTATAATATAACATCATTTTCAAGTGTTGAAATGATGGATGAGCTTACTATGAAATACATCAATTGGTACAATTATGTTCGACCTCATTCATACAATAATTATTTAACACCTATGGAGGCTCGTTACAGTTAGATATTTATCGAACAAAGTGTTACAAAAAAGCTTGACCAGTACAATTTCATAAAAACTTGCGAAAGTCATATCCAGTTTTGCATCATGCTTTAACATTTGTTCGTGTTCCCACATCTGCGCTTCTCGCTTCGTAGGAAATCCTCGTTTTGAAGTCTGTTTCGTTTTCCCTGTCCAGTCGGTATACCGATAAACCACTCGCCACTTCCCAGTGACATTATCTTTGTAAATACTCATACAAATTCTCCTCTCTCTTACACTTCGCTGTAACATACTTTTTTGCGGAAATAATTGGTGTTTACTCTGCCAGCTACCGTAAGATAACCCAGCTTCTGTAATTCATCATTTAACTGTTTGACAATCTTATAAGCATAAGACTTGGAAACTCCCAGTTCCGTTGCAACTTCTTCTACTGTCATAAAAGTTCTGTTCGTCACATCTCATCTCTCCTTTCTATCTTAACGTATTTTGTTTAAGTTACTACATTTGCATGATACTAAATATTTTAATTTAAGTCAAGCGATTTTATGAGGACATTAAATTTTTTTGTTTAAGTTCTTCTTGCTATCCAAAATTGCTCATGCTATACTGAACCTAAACAGAATTGTTTTATTTTCTATCACAATTAATTACGGCAACACGAATGACCACTATAAGGAGGCAAACAAGAATGGCAATCGGACAACGTATCAAATTTTTTCGCAACCGCAAAGGCATGACACAAAAACAACTCGGAGAACAACTGGGATTCATGGGAAAAACCTCAGATGTCCGCATGGCTCAGTATGAATCTGAAGCCAGAGTTCCTAAGATTGATCTTGTAAAACAAATGTCTCAGATCTTTGATATCAATACTCATGCCTTAACAGTTCCAGATATTGATACTCACATAGGTCTGATGCATACACTATTTGCACTGGAAGATATGTATGGTCTGAAGGTAAAAAATGTAGATGGACAACCTCATCTCTACCTTGACTCTTCCATATCTGCTCCCGGCTCATCTGTCGATGAAATGTTTCGTGCATGGATGGAACAATCTGACAAACTGGAAAACGATGAAATCAGCAAGGAAGAATATGATGAATGGAGATATAAGTACCCGGAACTGGATACTTACCAGAAACGTGCCAAGGTACCATCTCAGGAGCTGAGTGATTACCTCGTAAAAGAATTGACTAAAAAAGAAAAATAAAAGAAGAGAATAGAAAAACCTTACCGATATTCAGTTTTTTACTTCTGAAAATCAGTAAGGTTTCTTTATATACGTTATGAAATAAAATTTCTATCTCTTGAATAATCACAAAATGTTGCCATTTTGTTGCCAATCACTAAGCAAATTTGCTTGCAACCCGCATAAATACTGGTTTCTTGTGGTTGTGTGGATTATTCAAACTCTACAAAGACTAACGCTTTTTGTTTAGGAATTATTCTCTGTAA
>ERZ791785.516-NODE-516-length-32265-cov-2.753710_pt1 | contig 32265 bp, 23 predicted proteins | sample MGYA00509947_ERZ791785 | MGnify/ENA primary metagenome ERZ791785 (study PRJEB30046, sample SAMN00791982) | human gut metagenome | study: EMG produced TPA metagenomics assembly of the A metagenome-wide association study of gut microbiota in type 2... | reverse complement strand
TCAGTGCGGTCTGGGTGTCGGATGCGGTGCCGGTGTTGTTGAATTTGACGGTGATTCCGGGATTGGCCTTTTCGAAGTCGGCGATCAGGGCCTTCATGGTGTTGCCGGTGTCCCAGCCCCAGAAAACGAGATCCGCCTTGTCTGCGTCTCCGGCGTTGGCCTTGGCGTCGTTGCCGCCGTCGCTGCCACCGCAGGCCGCGAGGCTGGCGAGGGTTGCCACTGCTGCTACCGCTGCGAGAGCCTTCTTCATGTTGCGCATGTTCTTTTCCCTTTCTGCCATCCGCTTCGCATGCTGATTGCATGTCGGTCGCATATGTTTCGGAACATCCGCCGCGGAATGCACATGCCGCGCTTTCCACTTGGTGATGTTTGTATGTTCGCGACCTGCCAAACAATACCCCCGTGGTGATGTTTGGACTGGTAGGATGGCTTTGTTTCCTTTCTGATACAACCGTGTACCATTAGCTCCGATGATACACGGTTGTATCAAGGTGTCAAGCAAACCGGTTCGATAGCCCCCCTGCAACTGTTGTGCGCTATTGAAGCGCCAACGAAATCATCGGCGTTTCGCACAAACAGAATGACATCGTTTGCACAATAATCTGCGATTGTCCGCGCATCTCAACCAAAAAATGGATCGCAAGAAAGCTACCTCACAAGAGAAAACATATAAAGAACATATAAAAAGGAGGTCTGCGAATCGCAAGCCTCCCAAAACAACGCATACGACGAAGAGACGGACTCCGCACCGCTCGATGAGCCTACAAACTGAGGAACAGCTCGTGAATGCGGGTATCGTCGGTCAGTTCGGGGTGGAACGCCGTAGCGAGAATCTTGCCCTGACGCAAACCGACCACATTGCCGTCGACCGACGTTTCGACCGTGGCCCGCTCGCCGACCTCGGCAACGAACGGTCCGCGAATGAACACCAGAGGGAAATCCTTGAGCACCACCGACGTATCCGAAGCCTCGGAAGCCCCCTCCTCACCAGCAGCCGCGGAAATCGCAGAAGAGACAGACTCCCCCGACGCAACCACCACAGCATCCGCATCGTCGGAAGCGCCGAAATCGGCGGACGCAGCGAACGAACCAAGCTGACGTCCATACGCATTGCGGCGCACGACCGCATCCAACGCGCCAAAATAGACGTTCTCGTCGTTATCGAGACGACGAGCGAGCAAAATCATGCCCGCGCAGGTGCCGAATACCGGCTTTCCAGCGGCGATATGCGCGGCGATCGGCTCGAACAAGCCGGTCGAACGCAGCAATTTGCCTTGCGTGGTGCTTTCGCCGCCAGGCAGAATCACGCGATCGATCGAATCGTCGAAATCCTCGGCGGCACGCAGCAGTTTCCACGGCGCACCAAGCCGATCCAGCATCGCCGCATGCTCGGCGAACGCGCCTTGCACCGCAAGGATGCCGGTCACGCCATGCTGCGCGGAAGCCGCACCTTCGGCAACGTCAGTCGATTCTTCCTTCGAAATGTATTCAACGGCAACAACCATCGGATCTCCTTACCCAAACCATCGCGAATCATGCGAAACGGGCTGCGCGCGGCGCATCGAACAGACATGCCGACAGCCGCACGCAGCGCACAGCGCACGAAATTACAGCGCAATCACTCGCCGCGAGCGGCCATGATGGTTTCGATCTCGTCTTCGTTGATGCCGACCATGGCCTCGCCGAGGTTCTCGGAAAGGCGTGCGAGCAGGTCGGCGTCCTGCCAATTGGCGGTGGCCTGCACGATGGCGGCGGCACGCTTGGCCGGGTCTCCGGACTTGAAGATGCCGGAACCGACGAACACACCTTCGGCACCCAGTTCCATCATGAGCGCGGCATCGGCCGGAGTGGCCACGCCACCGGCAGCGAAGTTGACGACCGGCAGACGACCGTTGTCGTGCACATACTTGGCGAGATCGTACGGCACGGCCAGCTGCTTGGCGGCCTCATACACCTCGTCGTCGCGCAGGGAGACGAGCTCGCGGATCTGCTTGTTCATGGTGCGCATGTGGCGCACGGCCTGGATCACGTCGCCGGTGCCCGGCTCGCCCTTGGTGCGGATCATGGAAGCGCCCTCGGCGATACGGCGCAGCGCCTCGCCCAGGTTCTTCGCGCCGCACACGAACGGCACGTCGAACTGGTTCTTGTCGATGTGGTACACGTCGTCGGCGGGGCTCAGCACTTCGGATTCGTCGATGTAGTCGATTTCGATGGCCTGCAGAATGCGGGCTTCGGCAACATGGCCGATACGAACCTTTGCCATGACCGGAATGGACACGGCTTCCTGAATGCCCTTGATCATGGCCGGATCGCTCATGCGGGAAACGCCGCCGGCAGCACGAATATCGGCCGGAATACGCTCGAGAGCCATCACCGCGCATGCGCCCGCGTCCTGTGCGATCTTCGCCTGCTCCGGGGTGGTGACGTCCATGATCACGCCACCCTTGAGCATCTGCGCCAGATTCTTGTTCAGTTCGTTCCTGTTGTTGGCCATCGCCAGCCTTTCGTCGAATCGTATTCCACCCTGCTGCAGAGCGGATATCTCTTGACACAGATACTAACGATTTTTCGTTACAAAATCATGTGAACTGAATATTTGCACGTCTTAAAAAGTTGCTTTTCTTAAATTCTGACTATCATTTTCATGATTGTTTCATTTTCTTACGATTTCGATTCTGCCGACGATTCCGCAATTTCATTCGCTTTTCTTGCCTGATATGCGCCATTCGCTTTCGATTCGCGCGCACTGCTCCTTTCGACCGCACTTTCGATGTACGCTATAAGAAATACGAATGACGCATGATTTTCATACGACCACATTGCGGACGGGGGTGCAGATGGATTCGCGTATTGCGCACTACATACGCAGTATGCGATCAGCGATGCGCATGGTGGAATCGCGGTGCGACACCAGCACGACGGCGCTCCCCCGCTCGGCAAGATCATTGATCGACCCGAGAATCACCGACTCGTTATAGGCGTCAAGACGGCTCGTCGGCTCGTCGAACAGCACCAAATCGGCGTCGCGAAGGAACATGCGGGCCAATCCGATGCGCTGTTTCTCACCCTCCGAAAGGCGCCCTCCCAACTCGCCGACCCGCGTATTCAAGCCGTTCGGCAGCGCATCGACCAGTTCGAGCGCGGACGCCTTGGCGAGGGCTTCGCGCAATACGGAATCGGGAATGTCGTGCGCGAGATCCGAATCGGAGGAATCAGCGGAATCACCACCAGCATTACTGCTGGAATTACTACAGAAATTACTGCCAGAATTACTGCCAGAATCCGAAAAATCGGCGTCATTGCAGGCAATAGCGAGATTTTCGCGAATCGTTCCGTCGAACAGATACGTCTCCTGTCCCATCATCGTCTGCACGCGCCGACGCCATCCGGCGTCAACCTGCGGCAATGGAACATCCGACAGCGAAATCGTGCCGGAATCCGGATCCCAGTAGCGCATCAGCAGTTTCAACATCGTTGATTTTCCACGCCCGGACGGGCCTTGAATACCGAGAATGCCCTGCCGTGAAACATCGAGTGAAACATGGTCGAGCACCGGTTGCGAGGCGATGCCGGCACCTTGTTCGCCGGAGGATTGCGCTTCCGCGGGGAGTGCCGGACTCATGCCAGTCGCATGCTCCGACCGCCCGTTTGGCGTGCGTTCGCCGGAAATACGGGCGCCGGATCCATAGCCGAATGTGACATCGCGCATTGTCATGCCCTGATATTCCGGGCGTTCGCTCCCCTGCTCGACCACAGCGGGAGCCTCATCCATCAACGCGAACAGGCGGCGTGCCGAAGCAAACGTTTGCGTCAGATTCGCCGGCAACGCACTCAACGCAAGCGTCGGCCCAAACGAGCTGGCGAGCAGCACGAAAGCCGCAACCAACGCTGGGGCGTTCGATCCCACGGAACCCATCCACATCAGGCCTTCCGACATATCGGCGGCAGTGGAAACCGCAGTGCACAACGTCATCGCAAGGAAAGCCGCAATCGCCGTGAACAGCATCACCAATACCGCGCCAAATCCTGCAAAATCGCCATTTTTCACGCTCAGACGCACACGTTTGACCCACAGCGAGCGCGTGCAACGCTGAATGGACGCAAGCCGGGCATCGCCTTGGCCGAAGCGGATGATTTCGCCGATGCCACGCATGTCGTCAAGCATTTCGTCATCGAGGGCGGACGACTCCTTGCGCAGTTCCGGACCGATGCCGCGCACCGCGGATGCAAAGAGTTTCGGCAGTATGACGCCGATAATGAGGTGCGCGATGATGAGCGTCGCCGCGAGGGGCGAACTGAGGGTGAGTAGCGCGAGCGCGTAGACGACGGTAGTCACGATGGCGATGACGACCGGGCTGATGGTGTGTGCGAAGAAGATTTCCAGCAGTTCCACGTCGGTGGTGACCAGTGCGATCAGGTCGCCTTTGCCTTTGCCTGCAAGCTTGGCGGGGGCGAGACGGCGCAGGGCCGCGAAGGCTTTCGCACGGAATAACGCAAGCAGACGGAACGCCACGTTATGGTTCATGAACTGTTCGGCGTAACGCATGCCGCCGCGGATCAGCGCGCATACGGCCATGGCTGCGAGCGCCGCGGGAACGCTGAGGTTCCAGACCGGCGAGCCGACTGCAGCGAAGGCCGCCGCGATGCCGAACACCGGCAGGAAAGTGGCGGCGAGATGGCCGAGCGTGCCGCAGACGCACGCGACGATCATGTACTTGCGCTGCGGCCCAACTTCCTTCAACAGGCGCGCAATAAGGCGAGACGTGGGCATTGTCTTCGCGTCCGATTCTGCCGAATCGGACATCCGAACGCCCGTTTTCGCACCCTGTGCGTCCGTTTCTGCAGAATCGGACATTCGAGACGTAGTTTCGGCACGCTGCGTGACCGATTCGGGAGAATCGGACAACTGAGCGGTGTTTTTAGTGAGTTGGTTGTCCGTTTCTGCAGAATCGGACACTTGGAGACCCATTTCCGCACGCTGCGTGACTGATTCTGCAGAATCGGACGCTTTAAGTGCGTGGGATGCAGAGGTGGAATGGGTTGCGTTATTGCGTAGACCTATGTTTTCCACGGTTTGTTGGGCGTGGAACAGTTTGGCGTATGTTCCGTTGGCACGCATGAGTTCCGCATGCGTGCCTTGTTCCGCCACGCGCCCGTGTTCGAATACCACCACATGGTCGGCGTCGGCTGCATTCGCCATGCGGTGCGTCACCATGATCACGGTTTTGCCCCGATCCGCAAGCGCCCGAATGGTTTGCAGAATCAGGGTTTCGCTTTCCACATCGACGCTGCTGGTAGCTTCGTCGAAAATGTAGACGGCAGGCTCCCGCAGCAATGCGCGCGCAATGGCGATGCGCTGTTTTTGGCCGCCAGACAGGTTGCTTGCGCCCTGTTCGATGGCCAGGTCAAGTTCTTGCGATTGCGCACGCACGAAATCGTCGATATGCGCCGCTTCCAGCGCTTGCCACAGTTCGCTTTCGGTGGCATCCGGCTTGGCCATCAGCAGATTGTCACGCAACGTTCCTGCAAAAAGGTGGCTTTGCGCCGCCACTATGGCGATTTCCCTCGTAAGGGATTCGATGGAAAGATCGTTGATTTGGTACCGTTGCGTCGAGTTGTTTCCTGTGTTTCCGGATTGCAGCCACATACATCCTTCATATCCGGAAAGATTTCCGGAGAGCAGTTCGACGGCGGTGGATTTACCGGATCCGGAGGGACCGACGATGGCGGTCACCTGCCCGCGCCGCGCAGTGAAAGAGACGCCATGCAATGCGACGACCGAACCATCATCATCTTTCGACATGCCTGTTTTTCCAGCACCAACCACACCGGACTTTCCCCCGATTTGTCCAGTTTTTCCAGTTTCCATATCCGCCGTCACAGCCGTATCCGCAGCCACACTCACAGCCGCCGCAGCGTCCGTCTTCACGTCCACATATCGGAACGACACGTCATCAAAGCACACGTCCACACCGTTATCGGAAGCGCCGAATTCCGGCATTTCCTGCATCCCATGCGCAGGAATCGGCGTATCAAGCAATGCGAAAATACGCTTGGTCGAAGTCATGCCGTTCATCGCAACATGGAAGAACGACCCCAATTGGCGCAGCGGAATGAAGAAATCCGCGGAAAGAAGCACTATCAGCAGCACGCCGGCAAGCGGCAATGCGGCACCACTCGCATACTGCCAGATCGATACGCCCACGCCGGCCGCGGCACCCCCGTATGCGACGACGTCCATGGCGGTGAGCGAGCGCAGCTGAATTTGCAGAACATTCATGGTCATTACGCGGAATTGTTCCGCTTGCTCGCCCATTTTCTTGGCGGCATGCGCATCCGCGTCAAAAGTTTTCAGCGTTTCAAGACCTTGTACATTGTCAAGAAACACAGATCCCATGTCGGTGTATTTTCCCCAATATTTTTTGAATACTCGGGCTGCGCGCATTGCGACCATGCCAACAATCAATACAATCAAAGGCGCGCATACAAGCAATGTAACAGCCGTCGGCATATTAATCGGCGCAACTATAAAAAATAATGTTACCGGTGCGAGAATCGCATAAAACAGTTGCGGTAGGAATAATTCGAAGAAGCTTTGGATTTGTTCGATGCCTTCACCGGCAGATTGCACCACGTCGGCAGTGCTGATATGTTGCGAATATGATGGTCCGATCGCAAGCATTTTATTAAAAAGCTGTTCACGTAACGCGAGTTTGACACGCTCAGCCGCTTCCGCGCCGAAATAGGCCGCTGCGCGCATCATCAGAAAACGCAGTACCGCACAGACCACGATCGCCAGCACGCATCCGACGTATGTTTCCGCACTGAATCCGCCGTAGCCAAAGCCGATGAACAGGCGGGAAATCAGGCCACTATCACCCATGGAGAACATGGGGTCGAACGCCGATTCCACCACGGCAAGCGCCGGCGAAAGCATGACCACCACCGTCACCACGAACACGACGTTGGCCAGCAGTCCGACCCATTGGCAGAGCACTTTCGCCGCAACCAACCGCCCCACGCCGGGAGCGAGGGAAAACAGCCTCTTGTCAAACATAAACACCTTCCGTCCAATGAGCGCACTCGCGTTGCCAGCTCGCCTACGGCCCAAAGCGCACTCGCGTTGCCAGCTCGCCTACGGCCCAAAGCGCAATCGCCATGCATCCAACAAACGAATCGCAACAGGCCGATACGGGAAAACCGGTGCGTGGCAAACCGTTTTCAGCCTATCCAAGGCAGCTCGCAATCGTCAAGGGCGCATTGCATACAGCGAACCGTCGCAATCGAATTGCCATAATCGACCTCAAATCAGCAACGTTGAAAAGAGAAAGGCTGGATGTTCGCCGTTGAGCAGGCAGCCCTCTGACGCAAGGGGTAAATTGCGTCACTCGTGAGTGTACTCGATAAAAAACGCTCGCACCACCATTTCTTCGCATTTCGCTGGTTTTACGGTCCTTTCGGGGATATATGGGAAGCATGGCGACTCCCCCGCAACCGTTACGTCAAGCCTTTTTTTCGAACGGATACAGCGCGACACCAAACACTTGATTTTTGACGGAATAGCACCATTTGTCAGTTCATACAAAGTTGATGAAATATTTCTTGTCGCTTCTCACAATGCAGACTTACGGCCCCGTAACTTAGAATGTGCAAGGTGCGCAAGGGGTAGGAAACGCGGACACACGGTTTGTATCGCTCCCGCACGCATCACAAGCAGAAATACGCGGAAACAACGCAAAAACCGCGAGAAAGAGAACGCTTCATGCTCACCGAGTACACCACCCCGGGCGAATCCGTTGAGGTGCGCGACGACGAATCCATCTATTCCCTGCTTACTGGACGCATAGCGCGCACTGGCGAAGATACCGTGATCGCGGAACACAAAACCGCCCCCGGCCAATGGACGAAGGTCACTACCGGCGAATTCCACAATGCCGTGCTCGCCGCCGCAAAAGGCCTCATCGCATTCGGCATCAACAAGGGCGATGCCGTCACCATCTTCTCCACCACCCGCTACGAGTGGGGCGTGCTCGACTTCGCACTGGCCGCCATCGGCGCGGTGAACGTGCCGATCTACGACACTGATTCCGCGGCGCAGGCCGAGCGTATCCTCAACGATTCGGATGTGAAACTGGCCATCGCCGACAATCGCGAGCGCTTCGACCGTCTCGACTCCGTAATCGACCGCTGCCCGTCTCTCAAGCACATTCTGATGCTCGATTCCAACGCCATGGGCGCGTTGGAAGGCTTGGGCGTCACCGTGTCCGACGAGGAGCTGGAAGCGCGCATCGATTCGGTGCATGCAGACGATCTGGCCACCATCGTGTACACGTCCGGTTCGACGGGAGCTCCAAAGGGTGCCGAGCTTTCGCACCGCAATTTCATATCGATCACGCGCGCAGGCAGTCTGGCGTTGCATGAGATCGTTCTCGAAGATCATCCGCGACTGCTTCTCTTCCTGCCGCTCGCCCACTGTTTCGCACGGTTCATCCAGTACGCGTCGATTGCTTCCGACGACGGCGTGGTTGGTTATCTGCCGGACACAAAGACGCTGCTGCCCGATTTGCGTTCCTTCGAACCGACATATCTGCTGGGCGTACCACGAGTGTTCGAGAAGGTGTATAACGCGGCCTCCCGCAAGGCCGGCACGGGTTGGAAGGGACGCCTGTTCCTCAAGGCTGCCGAAGCCGCACGCGATTGGTCGCGCATGCAGCAGGCCGGCGAACGCCCGACCGCCAAGCAGATCGCGCAGCATCTTTCGTATGAGGCTTCCGTATACCGTACCGTGCGTAGCGCTCTCGGCCCGCGCATCCGCTACGTGGCATGCGGTGGTGCTCCTCTGGACGTGTCTCTGGCGCATTTCTTCAACGGTATCGGCCTGCCGATGATTCAGGGTTACGGTATGACGGAAACCGCTGCGCCGTTCGCCGCGACCCGCGTCACCGACAATGTGATCGGCACTGTCGGCCAACCGGCTCCGGGATCGTCTGTGCGCATTTCCGATGATGGCGAACTTCAGGTGAAGGGCCCGAACGTGTTCAGGGGCTACCACAACCTGCCTGAGAAGACGGCGGAAGCGTTCACCGAGGATGGGTGGCTGAAAACGGGTGATTTGGCGTCGATTGACGACGAGGGACGTATTACGATCACCGGCCGTAAGAAGGACATCATCATCACTGCCGGCGGCAAGAACGTTTCTCCGATTCCGATGGAGCAGGAGATTGTGAAATGTCCGATTGTGGAGCATGTGGTAGTTGTCGGCGACAATCGTCCGTTCATCGGTGCGCTGATCACGTTGGATCCGGAAGGATTGGAGGCTTGGCTGCCTTCCATTGGACTGTCTGCCGATACGCCGTTGGATCGCGTGGCTGCGACCGCCGCCGTTCACGACGAAATCCAGAAGTACGTCGACAAGGCGAACGCGACCGTTTCCCGCGCCGAATCCGTACGTAAGTTCGTAGTGCTGGATACCCAGTTCACGCAGGAAAACAAGTGCCTGACCCCGTCGCTGAAAGTGGTGCGTCCGGCAGTGAACCGCGTGTTCGCACAGGTGATCGATCAGCAGCTGTACTCCGGCAAGCGCTGAATCGCATAATACATAAAAGCGTGGGGTGCGAGAGAATACAAACGTTCTCTCGCACCCCACGCTTTTGTTCTGTCCGTACAACTTTCAAGGAATGCAAACGAGCGCCGGAGATCGGAAGCGATCCGACCCGCCGGCGCTCATATGGCAGAGATTAGTGATGAATCCAGAATGTCTAACGACACCCTATCCATTGTCAGTAAAGCGACAATCAGTGACGGTTCCGTCAGTGTATAACGCGTGCGGTAACGGTGCGGCAGAAGGCGAAGACGTACGAGGGTACGTCGAGTCTTCTGCCGTGCCGTTAACGCTCCGGTATGTCAGTGACGGTTGTTGAGGCGGTGGTACATTTCGGAGATCTCAAGGTCGCGCTCGAATTCTGCGGCCTTGGTGTTCGCGTCGATGGTAGCGAGTTCGACACCGGCGATGCGGGCGAAGTCTTCCCAAGCCTCGCGACCGACGGAGGTGGTCATGCAGGTGTGGTGGGATGCGCCGGAACGCAGCCAGCACTCGGCGGAGGTCTTGAGGTCCGGCTGCGGCTTCCACAGGCCACGGGCGCACGGCAGCTGCTTGAGTTCGCCGAGCGGCTCGACCACGTCTACCAAGTTCATGGTCAGGCGGAAGCGTTCGCGCACGTCAGACATGGACACGACGACGGCGTCCTTCTTCGGGGCGACGGTGAAGACCAGGCGCACCGGATCGGCCTTGCCACCGATACCGAGCGGGTGGATTTCCAGCTTCGGCTTGGCGATGGTGCCGACGGACGGGGAGACTTCGAGCATGTGGGAGCCCATGATCATCTCGTTGCCCGGGGTGAAGTTGTAGGAGTAGTCTTCCATGAGGGAAGCGCCACCTTCGAGGCCGTAGCCCATCACTGCACCGATGCGCACGAGCACTGCGGTCTTCCAGTCGCCTTCGGCGGAGAAGCCGAAGCCGTACTCGGACGGGAAGCGCTGCGGGCCAACGCCCGGCAGCTGCGGGAGGGCACCCAAGTCTTCGAAGTTGTCAACGCCGGCGGTGCAGCCATTGGCGCGCATCATGTTGACCATGGCGGCTTCTTCCTTGGCCGCGATGAACAGGGAATCGTACTTGGCGTCGAGCAGAGCCGGATCAACGTCGTACTTAACCTTGTAGTCTTCGATGATGCTCTTGACCTGATCGTCCTTGACGGCTTCGTAGGCTGCGACGAGCTCGTTGACGGCCCAAGTGTTGATGGATGCGCCGAACACGCGCTCGGCTTCGGTCTTGTCGCCTTCGGTGACGGCCACGTTGCGCATGTTGTCGCCCCAACGCATGACCTTCATGTTGTTGGAAGCATCCCAGCCGGCGCAGGCGCGTGCCCAGGTGCCGATTTCTTCGGCAACGGCCGGATCGGTGTAGTGGCCGACCACGATCTTGCGGTTGATGCCCAGACGGGTCAGGATGTAACCGAACTCACGGTCGCCGTGTGCGGCCTGGTTCAGGTTCATGAAGTCCATGTCGATGGTTTCCCACGGGATTTCGAAGTGGTGCTGCGTGTTGAGCTGCAGCAGCGGCTTGGTGAGCACTTCGAGGCCGCGGATCCACATCTTGGCCGGGGAGAAGGTGTGGCACCAGGTGATCACGCCGATGACGTTCGGGTTGGCGGAGGCTTCGACCATGAAGGCCTTGACGCCGTCGGAGGACTTCAGGGTCGGCTTAAGCACCACCTTGACCGGAATCTTGCCGGTTGCGTTGAGCGCGTCGACGATTTCGCCGGACTGCTCGGCCACCTGACGCAGCGCTTCTTCGCCGTACAGATCCTGGGATCCGACGCCGAACCAGACTTCCTTGCCTTCAAACGGGTTTTCCATTGCCATGTGATTGTTCCTTTACTTCGTTGTTTATGGAGTTTTTAATTATTTATTGCGATTGCGAACTCGCGCTTCGCGTTGTTCTGTTGCGTAGCGCGAGTTCGTACGATTGTGAAATTATGCAGGATTACGGAATCGTAGGATTGCAGCTCAGTGCTGGCCGTAGACGTTGGTGTAACGATCGTTCAGCTTCGCGATATCCTCATCCGAAATCGGAATGATCTCACCCAACTGCCTCGCCGCCCACATCGTATGAGCGACCTCCTCCGTCATCGCCGCGGCCTTCACCGCCGACTCCGCGTCCTTGCCGATGGTGAACGGACCATGGTTCTGCATCAGCACCGCAGGAGACTTTGGATACTCCCTGAGCGTCTCGACCACGCCCTCGCCGATCGCCTCGGAACCGATCAGACGGAACGGACCCACCGGAACAGGACCGCCGAACTCGTCGCCCATCATCGTCAGACCGCACGGAATGTTCTGCCCCGTCGCAGCCCACGCCGTCGCATACGTCGAATGCGTATGCACCACGCCGTACACGTCCGGCATATGACGGTAGATGTACGCATGCGACGCCGTATCGGAGGAAGGAGCCTCCGAACCGTCCACCACGTTGCCGTCCAGATCGCACACCACCATGCTCGACGGCGTCAGGTACTCGTAACGCAGGCCCGACGGCTTGATCACCATCAGATCCGCCGTATGCAGACGCTGCGACACGTTGCCAGCCGTCCATACCACCAGGTTCCACTTGATCAGCTGCTCGTGCAAGGTCGCCACGACCTCGCGCACCTGCTTGACCTCGGCACGAACCTCAGGACCATAATCAGCCAAAGTAGCCATAATCATTTCCTTTCAAATTGAAATAAGTTTTTAAAATATTTATTTACTTGGTTTCCAGCGGAATGCTTTCGATTGCAACATGCTCAATCGGCAGTCCCTTGCGGAAGCGATCGAAGAATTCCTCGAATCCTGCGACATCGCCTTCATCCGGATTTTCCGTGGTCGAAGCGGCATCGGCGAACACACGAGCGTCAAGGAATTCGTCGAGCGGCTGGTCGGCGTGCCACAGGTAGTCGGCAAGCACGGCCATGCCCCATGCGCCGCCTTCGGCTGCGGTGGACATCACCTTGATCGGCGTATCGAATGCGGCTGCGAGAATCTTCTGGGCAACCTTCGGGGTGGTGAAGATGCCACCGTGGCCGACGAGGGAGTCAACGGCAACGCCTTCGTCCTTGGTCATCACATCCATGCCGATCTTCACCGGGGAGAATGCGCTGAACAGCTGGGCGCGCATGAAGTTGCCGAGGCTCATGCGGGATTCCGGACCGCGCGCGAACAGCGGTCGGCCTTCGGGCAGTCCTGCGAGGAATTCGCCGGAGCGGAACGGGTAGTTGATGAGTCCGCCGCAGTTGGAGTCAACGTCGTCCGCGATGGCCGCGCGGAACAGCGTGCCATACAGGGTGCCGGCGTCGACCGGAGTGCCGATTGCAGCTGCGAACTGTCCGAACAGACCAACCCATGCGTTGAGGTCGGAGGTGAAGTTGTTGGCGTGGCTCATGCCTGCGAGATCGCCTGCCGGAGTGGTGACGAGGTCCACTTCCGGGTGCAGGCGTTCCAGCTTGCGTTCGAGTACAACCATGGCGAAGATGGAGGTGCCGGCGGAAACGTTGCCGGTGCGCACGCGTACGGAGTTGGTGGCCACCATACCGGTGCCAGCATCGCCCTCCGGCGGAGCGAATGTGATTCCCGGCTGCAGCGTGCCTGTCGGATCGAGCAGCTTGGCGCCCTCTTCGGTCAGCGTGCCCGCAGGAGTGCCTGCAACCAGCGGTTCCGGCAGCAGGTCGGCAAGCTTCCACGGCTGGGCTGCGACTTCCGGAATCGCATTGAACTTCTCAATGAATTCGGTTTCGTAGGTGTGCGTGGTAGGATCGATCGGGAACATGCCGGATGCGTCGCCAACGCCGAGCACCTTCTTGCCGGTGAGCTTCCAGTGCACGTAGCCGGCGAGGGTGGTGAAGAAATCGACCTTGCCGATGTGCTCTTCGTTGTTGAGCACGGCCTGGTACAGGTGTGCGATGGACCAGCGTTCCGGAATGTTGTACTGGAACAGTTCGGAAAGCTTCTCGTGTGCTTCGGAAGTGTTGGTGTTCTGCCAGGTGCGGAACGGCACCAGCAGTTCGCCATCTTTGCCGAAGGCGAGGTAGCCGTGCATCATGGCGGAGAAGCCGATGCGTTCCACGCGGGTGAGCTTTTCGCCGTAAGCGTTTTCGACATCTTCGGCGAGCGCCGCGTATGCGGTCTGCAGCCCGGTCCAGATTTCTTCCTGCGAATAGCTCCACAGGCCGTCTTCCAAGTGGCTGGCCCAGCCGTAGTCGCCGGCTGCGATGGTGGTGTACGTGTCGTCGATGAGCACGGCCTTGATTCGGGTGGAGCCGAATTCGATGCCCAGACTCGTCTTGCCAGCGCGGATTTTCTCGGCGGTCAGCGCGATGCGATCGTCAAGTCCCTGCTCTTGCGCCATAGTTTCAAACTCCTTGCATCCGAGCGCCTCACAACCACATTGTCGACGGAATGTTAGCGCTCACTGTTAACGCTCACTATTCTAAACAGAAAGTGGCGACTATACAAGTTCGACGTGTCACGCAATCGTCAACGTACTACCGGCAGATCGTCAGCCGATTTTCTTGATATACCGGCATTGCGAAATCCGGCAATCGCAGCACATGCGGCAAAAAGAGATACGAGAATCACAAGAAATACAAAAATCGCAGGAAATATTCAGCGACGGCTGGCGGTGCCCAAAGAAGTGCGGCCGATCACCTTCGCGGGAATCAGGCCGACGCCATGCTGCGACGAGGCGAACGAATTCTCATCGCCCTCCCCCAGCAAAAACAGCGTCTCACGCATGGCGGCAACGCCAAGCTGTTCAAAATCCGGGCGAACCGTGGCCAGCGGCGGGTACATGTTGTCCATGGCGGGCATGTCGTCGAAACCGACCAAGCTCACATCCTGCGGAATACGCATGCCATGTTCATGCAGCGCACGAGACACACCAACCGCCTGGCTGTCGTTCGCACACACCATGCACGTCGGCAGATTTCCGCCGGTACGACCGATGTTTTCGAGAATATGGTTCATCTTGCCATACGCTTCGGTCGATTCCCAGGTTTCGCATTGCACGGTGACGGAACTCACCGCATTGGCCGCGCACAGCTTATTCCACGCCATCAAACGCGTGGCGGCGTCACGCCATTCCTTCGGACCTGCGAAATAAAGCACGGAACGATGCCCATGCTCGACCACCAAATGCATCACGTCGGCCATGGCCGACCATTGGTCCACTCCCACTACGGATACTCGGCGACGGTCGGCCGGTTTCATCAAGCGCAAACCATCCTGCACGCTGATGCTGCCGTGCGTGGAGGTGACGATGACGCGCGGCTGCGTGATCTGCGCACGGCAGGCGGCGGAAAACATAACATCCGTCGGCGTGAGGAAAATGAACGCGTCCACGTTCATCTCATCGAACGTTGAGCACAATTCGTCGAATTCCGTCTGCGAGCAGAGCGCCTCGTGCACCATGCTCACCGACATGAACAGGCCATGCTGCCTCGCCATCGCCTCAATCGAGGAAATCGCGGAAATCGGACCATAAAAGCGTTGCCCGCCCGCAACCAAGCCGATGGTGCGGGAGCGATGCGAAGCGAGGGCACGCGCGGAATTGCTGGGACGGTATCCAAGCGCATCGATGGCTTTCTGTACTTTTTCGCGAGTGGCATCAGACACGTCGGGGGAATGATTGATGACGCGCGACACCGTTTGATGGCTGACACCAGCCATTTTCGCCACTTCGAACATCGAGGGGCGTTTGTTTGCCGCATTGCGCTTGCCTGCCATGCTCCGTCGCCTTCCGCACACTACCGTTGGTACTTTCGACTATTCTACACGCAACTTCGGTTAGCGCTAACAGACGCTATTTTTCAGCCATTTGAGCGAGTCGCGCAGCGAAATTCGGCCAGTCGGTACGCATGGCGGTCAACAGTTTACGATTGGGGACTTCCTCAATCGGCACCCATTCGATTTCCATGCTTTCGTCGTCGTTGGCCTTCGGCTCCACGCGGTGCCCCGGCTTTTCGAAAGCGAACACGGTGGTGTAGGCCCACGGTCCGTGGTCTTCGCAGTATGATCCGACCACGTCGATATCTTCCGGCGTGATGTTGGCTTCCTCGTACGATTCGCGCAGCGCGCCCTCGATCGGGCTTTCACCGTCGGCGGTGGCACCTCCTGGAATGCCCCATGTGCCACCTTCCGCGCTCCACACCGCGCGATGTTGCATGACAACGTGCGTCACTTCGCCGGTCTGTTCGCTTCGGCGGGCCAAGAGCACGCCGGACGCGCCGTTCGTGCCCCAATGCTTGCGGCCGCAATCGCAATCAATCCAACCATCACCCGGCTGATGCACGTTTTCCTTGGGAGGAAGCGGCTTCGCGGCACCGGTTCGCGAATCGTGTTCGACGTTCGGTTCTTGATCGGCTCGCGTCACATTCCACAGATCAGTCCATTCCACGCCGAGCTCGGCGGCCAAACGGCGCGCCAGCGGAAGGCTCAGGCCGATAATGCCGTGCGGATCGCCTTCGATGGAGTCGATGAACGCTCCGCCGAAGCCCTCAAGCGTGAAGGAACCAGCCACTTCCAACGGTTCTCCGGTGGCGATGTACCGTTCGATATCGGTGTCGGAATATTCGCAGAAGTGCAGCGTTGCCCTGCTCGCGCCTCGCGCGATACGCCCGGTGGCGAAGTCGATCAGGCAATGGCCCGTCCACAATTCACCGGTGGCGCCACGCATGGCACGCAGTCGTTCCCGAGCCACCTCAGCGCTATGCGGCTTGCCGTAACATTCGCCGTCAAGCAGGAACATGGAATCGCAGCCAAGAATCAGCGGACCGACTTTCGCACGGGTCAGGCTCGGCTTGCCATCAACGAAATCAGCAATCGATTCGGTGATCGTAGGAATGGTGACTCCCGAAAAATCGCGGGTCTTCACATCGGAGGCTGACTGCACTTCGTCCGCACGCAACGTGACACGATGATGTTCTAAAGATGCGGAATCCCCAGTATTTTCAGCATTATCCGAATGTTCGGAAGATTCGGCAACGGCTTTCAGCGGAAATCCGACCACACGATCGCCGTGCGCCGCCGCAGCGGTGGCGGCAACGTTCCGATACGCCTGATGTACGGCTTCGGCTTTGGCCGTAGCGAGAATCATCACCCGCTGTTCCACGCTCAGATCGCTTACGGCAACGCCCATGGCGGCCGCCTCACGTTCGAGCGCCGCCGGCTCGTCCACGTTCGATACGCGAATCGTGGGGCAAATGCCCGCCGAGAAAAGCACGTCACGGCGAGGCTTGGATTTGGAAGCGAGAATCAGCGGAATGGAGTTGTTCATGCGCGTTCCACCTGCACACCCTTGGTGTCGACGCCCAAATGCAGCACACGCCAATGACCGGAAGCGAGCTCTTCGGAAGCAAGCTGTCCCAGCTGTTCGCGAGCGTCGCCATGATGCAGCACGAGCACGCATGGGCCGGCGCCGGAAACCATGGAAGCGAAACCATGGGAACGCAGCTTTTCGATCAGCGTCCACGACGGTTCCATCAAAGGAGCGCGATACGGCTGATGCAGACGATCCTGCGTGGCGGCGAACAGCAACGCGTTGACGTCCTGACGCTGACCAGTCGCCAGCATCGCAGGATTCATGGCGGCCGGCAGCAGGCTCACGCGAGACACATTGTGCACGGCATCCTTGAACGCCAGCTGGCCCGGCAGCGCCTGGCGTGCCTTTTCGGTGGACAGCTCATAATCCGGCACGAACACGGCGGCGGTCAGATCGTCGGCAACGCGATAGTTGATGGTATGGAAGCCCTTATGCAGCGGTTCGCCGCCCGGAATCGGCACGGAACCGACACCTTCGGGGGTTTCCATGTCCCAAGACATGGTGAGCCCGCCGTACACGGCAGGAGCCACGTTGTCCGGATGGCCTTCGATGGCCGCAGCAAGCTCAAACACGGCATCACGGTTGAGTTCGTCGTCCTGCGCGAAGGCGGCCGCGGCTGCGATGCCCGCCACAATGGCCTCTGCGGAAGAGCCCATGCCTCGTGCCTGAGGAATGTTGTTGTGAGCCTGAAGAATGAAGCCCACACGGCCCAGACCAAAGGTCTGGCATGCGCGGCGGAACGTGGAAACCACCAAGTGGGTTTCGTCACGCGGGAGAGTATCGGCGCCTTCGCCTTCGATCATCACCTGAGCCGCAGTGTTCACCGGATCGGCGCTCAGCGTGAATTCAAGTTCGTCGTGGTAGTCCAGAGCAAGTCCGACCGTATCAAAGCCAGAACCAAGATTGGCGCTGGTAGCCGGAACACGCACACGCACTTTACGAGTAACTGGAGTCATATCTCGTCGTCCTTCGTCACATCTTCTTTACAAATGTAGCACCGTATACCCGAAAGGGTACAAGAGTCAAATTCAAGCCCATAATCATCGGGCGATTGAGTAAACAATCGGCAAGCAATTGCCCAACACAGCAGCCGGAATATGAATAAAGAGACGGCCGCCCAATCGCAACGATTTGAGCAGCCGTCTCATAACTGTTAGTTGAGCACGCGGAGGATGGAAGGCTCGCCAACCACGCAGTCGAGTGCGCACACGTCTTTCACGGTTTCACGCAGGGTAAGCTCGTCGGTCATGTGCGTGACAAGGCGCAGCTGCTGCAGTTCGCCGTCGTAGCCCGGATCCTTCAGCGTGGGCTTGAGATCCTGGTTCACACCATTGATGGACACGCCATGCTCGGCGAACTTGGCCGCAATGGCCGCAAGTACGCCCGGATTGTCGTGAATCACGAAACGCACCGCGAACTCGGCCTTGGAAGCCTCGATCGGAGCCTTCTTCAAATCCTTATACAACGGAATGGTCGGGCCAGTGCAGCCCTGTGCGATGTGACGCGCCTCGGTCACCACATCGCCAACCACCGCAGAAGCGGTCGGAGCGCCGCCAGCGCCACGACCATAGAACATCAGATCGTCAGCCGCTTCGGCCTTCACAAACACCGCGTTAAAGGAACCATGCACGGAAGCCAGCGGATGCTCGTTGGAAATCAGCGCCGGATACACGCGGGCAGACACACCGGCCTCGCCATTCTCCACCACGGCCAGCAGCTTGATGACCTTGTTTTCGGCGGTTGCGGCAGCAATATCGTCGGCGGTGATCTTGGTGATGCCCTCAACGGACACATCATCGATGGTCACGTTGGTGTGGAAGCCGAGCGTGGCCATGATGGCCGCCTTGTTGGCCGCATCGTAGCCTTCGATGTCCCCGGTCGGATCCGCTTCGGCGTATCCCTTGGCCTGAGCGTCCTTCAGCACGTCGTCGAAATCAAGACCCTTGGTGGTCATTTCGTCGAGAATGTAGTTCGTGGTGCCGTTGACGATGCCGAGCATGCTCGTCACCTTGTCTCCGACGAGGGATTCACGCAGTGGCTTGAGGAACGGAATAGCACCGCCCACGGAAGCCTCGAAGTAGATATCGACGCCCTTGGCTTCGGCGGCGGCATAGATTTCTGGACCATACTTGGCCAACAGCGCCTTGTTGGCGGTAACCACGGAAGCGCCGGATTCGATGGCCGCAAGCACGAACTTGCGGGCCACGCCGGTTCCACCGATCAGTTCGACCACAATGTCAGCATTGGTGGCCACGCTCATGGTGTCGGTGGTCACCACGGACTTGTCGATCCACGGGAACGGGTCGGTTTCCGACGGATCGAGGCAGGCGACGCCGGTCAGTTCGATCGGTCGTCCGATGCGTGCGGCGAGCTCATCCTTCTGCTCCACCAGCAGGCGTGCGGTCTGAGAGCCGACCGTGCCCGCGCCCAACAATCCAACGCGAATCGGCGCAACATCTTCCTGTACCAAGGCATCCTCCCTTGAATGTGAAGTATTGGTGTAACCCTGCCTATTGTACGGTCCCGATATGACGTAAGACCGCGAAATCATACGAAAATGGACGGTTTCCGAGCTTTGCCCCGAAAACCGCCCATACTGCATCCACGCTGCATCCGTAATTTGAGACGAATCGCCATGAACAATACGAAACACGAGCGAAACGCCACGAATCGCTATTCGCTCACATCCCAATCCAGCAGATCATCGACCGTCTGACGGCGAATCATCACATGCGCGTCTTGCTCGGATACGGCAACAACCGCAGGAATCAGCGCCTGATTGTAGTTGCTGGCCATCGTGCGACCGTATGCACCCGTAACAGGCACCGCCAGCACGTCACCACGCTGAATATCGGCAGGAAGACGCACCTCGTTGACGATGATATCGCCCGATTCGCAGTGCATGCCGACCACACGGCACAGCTTGGTTTCGCTGGAACCCTCACGATTGGCGATTCTCGCAGTGTAATCCGATCCATACAATGCCGGACGAATATTGTCGCTCATGCCGCCGTCGACAGACACGTACACGCGTTCCGTAACCGGATTGCCAGCCTTGTCTTTCGCGGTTCCGGCAAGCTGCACCGGCTTGACCGTGCCCACACGATACAGGGTGACGCCGGTCGGGGCGACCGTCCAACGGCCCGGCTCGAACGAGATGACCGGAGCGGGCATGCCGAGCGCACGGTTCACGGTGGTGACCGCATCGGCAAGGCGGGCAAGTTCCGTATCGAGATCCATGGAATCCTCGCCATCGGTGTAGGCCACGGAATAGCCGCCGCCCAAGTCGACCTCCGGCAGGGTGTATGCGTCGGTGGCGTAGAAGGTCTTGCGCAGCAGCATCATGCGCTTCGCGGCCTGGATAAAGGCGTCCGCATCGTGAATGTTCGACCCGATATGCGAATGCACGCCGACCAGTTCGAGCACGTCCTGATGGCGGTAGATCTCCTTCAATACGGCGAGCGCGGGGCCATCAGCCACCATGGTCATGGCTTCGGCGAGTTTGCGGTCGCCTTCGGAAACCTTCTCATGGCTCATGTCGTACGGGTATTTGATGTCGTACTGCAGTTGGCGTTCTGCGCTTTCGCCCGGAGTGGCTTCGCTTTCGCCTAGGCGTGCGTTCGACCCTGCGGGGGTCACGTCAGCCAAATCGTCGAGCACGTTCAGCTTGCTTGCATCGGCACCAACCGGCAGCAAGGCGACACCGAACTTCTGGTCCTCATGCGCGGTAGACACGAATTCGTGGCCGCCCGCATGAATGCCGGACGTAACACGCAACATCACGCGAGCGCGCTTGCCGAGACGCTTGGCGATTTCGGCGATGCGGGCCGGCTCGTTCGGCTCGTCCACCACGATTTTGGCGAAGCCTTCGGTAATGGCGAGTTCGATTTCCGCATCGGACTTGTTGTTGCCGTGCAGCACGAGTCGCCGTCCGGGAACGCCCGCGGCGAGCGCGATGCGCATCTCGCCCATGGTGCAGGTGTCGATCAGCATGCCGGATTCGGTGACGATACGGCAGATTTCCTTGGAAAGCAGTGCTTTTCCGGCGAAGCTGACGTGGGTTACGGTGTTGTTGAACGCATTTGCCGCGGATTTGACGAATTTGGCGGCGCGGGCTCGCACGTCATCGGTGTCGATGACGTAGAGCGGCGAACCAAATTCGTTCAGCAGGCTTTCGGCAGTGCGGCCATGGAACGTGATTTCACCTTGCTCGTTCACGTTGGAGCCGGCCGGCCAGATGGGGGTGACTGCCATGGCGATCACATCCTGTCTGGGGCTGCGACGCCAAGCAGGTCAAGGCCTTCGGCGATAACCGTCTTGACGGCGTCATTGAGCTTCAAACGTGCGGCTGCACGAGCCGGTTCCGGAGCCTTGGCGATGCGCAGGGCTTCAGCCTGTTCGCCGCGAGCTTCCGGATCGGTGAGCTCCATGGGCACCACGCGTTCCACGTTGTACCACTTGTGGTAGGTGGCGGCGAGGTCTTCCAAGTAATGGGCTACGCGATGCGGGGCGCGCAGGTCTCCGGCTTCGCGCAGCAGGGCCGGCCACTGGGCGAGCGCGGCAAGCACTTCGCCGTCGGCGGCGGTGTCGAGCAGGCTCACGTCGGCACCCTCGTAGGTGATGCCGGCAGCAGCCGCATTGCGATCCACATTGCAGGAGCGGGCGTGCGCGTACTGCACGTAGTACACCGGATTCTCGTTGGAATGCGAAGCGAGCAGGTTCAGGTCGATGTCGACCGGGGAATTGTAGTCGGTGCGTGCCAACGAATAACGGGAGGCATCCACGCCGATAGCGTCGGTCAGATCGTCGATGGTCACCACATTGCCGGCGCGCTTCGACATGCGCACTGCCTTGCCGTCCTTCAGCACGTTGACGAGCTGGCCGATAAGAATCTGCATGTTTTCGCCAGGTTCGTCGCCGAATGCGGCGCACATGGCCATCATGCGGCCGATATAGCCGTGATGGTCGGCACCCAGCATGTAAATGGCGATGTCTGCCGGATCGTTGTCACGATGACGCTTGTTGCGATAGTAAGCAATATCAGCTGCGAAATACGCGTAGTTGCCGTCGGACTTGATAATCACACGATCCTTGTCGTCACCATGCTTGGTGGATTCGAACCAGGTTGCGCCATCCTTTTCGTAAATGTCGCCGCGTTCACGCAGATCGGCGATCGCCTTGTCGACTTCGCCATCGGAATACAAGCTGTTCTCATGGAACCACACGTCGAAATTCACACGGAAATCCTTCATGGATTTGCGGATTTCGTCGAACATCATCGGCACTGCACGCTTGCGGAATTCCTCACGCTGTTCGGAATCGCCCTCACCCAGCGGATTGCCATCGTTGTCAACGCCACCGTCGACGCGCGGCAGGTCGAGAATCGCAATACCGTCGGCTTTTGCCTCATCGATGACGCGACGTGCGATCTCATCGATATAAGCGCCCTTGTAACCGTCGATCGGGGTTTCCTCACCGTGGGCTGCCGCGACCAGCGACTTGGCGAAACGGTTGATCTGCTCGCCGTGATCGTTGAAATAGTATTCGCGCACCACCTTGGCACCGTTCGCCTCAAGCACGCGGGCCATGGAGTCGCCGACCGCGGCCCAACGGGTGCCGCCGATATGGATCGGACCGGTCGGATTGGCGGACACGAATTCAAGATTCAGGGTTTTGCCGGAAAGATGGTCGTTCTTGCCGTAGTTCGCGCCCTCGTTAAGCACAGTGTCAACCACGGCTGCGGCGGACGCGGAATCAAGCACAATGTTAATGAAGCCGGGGCCGGCCACTTCCACGGACTTGATGCCATCGGCATTGGCGAGTTCCGCGGCGAACAATTCGGCGAAATCGTGAGGCTTCATGCCGGCCTTCTTGGCCAGCTGCATGGCCGCGTTCGATGCCCAATCGCCGTGTGCGCGGTCCTTCGGACGCATGACGGCGAATTTGGTCTGCGGAGGGATGAGATCGGTGGTCAGGGTGCCAGCCTTGCCTTCATTCACAAGGTTGTTGGCAATATTGAAAATCAGTTCACTAAGCGCTTCTGGACTCATTCCTCCAAGTCTACCGATTATGCAGACAGAATCAGCCTTGCGTATCGCCCCGCGTATCATCCTGCAGTTCGCCATGCTTCCTGCGCCAAGCCACCGAAGCGTAATAGCCGATATAGCAGATCGCAACGAACGGAATCATATACAGCAATGTGGAACGCTGCGACGAATCGCAAATCACCAAAACCAACGCGCCGATGCACATCACAATCGCAGCAATCGGCACGAACGGGAAACCGGGGGCACGATACTTCAAATCGTCAGCCGAATGCCCTTGATCAAGCCACTGCTTGCGGAAACGCAAGTGGCAGACGGAAACCGACGCCCACACCACCAGTGTGGCCAAGCCGGAAACCGCAACCAACGCCAAATACACCGTCGAAGCGGCAACCACGGAAGACAACAACGCCAACAGCGATCCAGCCATGCTGAACAGCACCGCGAACACGGGCACACCATGGAAATTCGTCTTGCCGAGCACGCGCGGGATCATACCCTCCTGCGCAAGCGACCAGACCATGCGCGAGCACACGTACAAGCCGGAATTCGCAGCGGAAAGCACTGCCGTCAACACCACGAAATTCATCACATCGCCGGCAAACGGCATGCCGATCGACTGGAACACGAGCACAAACGGACTCGTGTCGACGCCTGACCGATGCCACGGAATCAGCGCGGACATCACCGCAATCGAACCGATGAAAAAAATCGCAAGACGCAACACCGTGGTATGCACGGCCTTCGGAATCGCCTGCGCCGGATCCTTCGTCTCCCCCGCCGCAACGCCAACAACCTCAGTGCCGGAAAACGCGAACACCACCGTCAGCAGCGTCGAAAAAATCGGCAGCACACCATTGGGGAACCAGCCGTCATTATAGAAATTCTCAAACAGCGGTGCGTGATCGTAACCGGCAATCGGAATCGCACCAAACATGGCAAGCAAGCCGATCACAATGAACACGATAATCGCAAACACCTTAATGGATGCGAACCAGAATTCCGATTCGCCATACAGCCTCACCGACAGAATATTGAGCATGAACACCACCGCAATGAAGGCGGCGGACCAAATCCACGCGGGCGAATCAGGAAACCAACGTTGCATCAGCAGACCGGCTGCAGTGAATTCCGAAGCGAGCGCCACCGCCCAATTCAGCCAGTACAGCACGGCGATGGTGAACGCGGTGCCGGGGCCGATGAAACGCTTCGCATACAGGTGGAAGCTGCCTGCATACGGCATGGCCACCGACAGTTCGCCAAGGCTGAGCATCACAAAATACACAAGCATGGATCCGATGCCATACGCGATGATCGCGCCAAGAGGGCCGGCTTGGTGAATCGTGTAGCCGGAGCTGAGGAACAAGCCAGTGCCGATCACACCACCCAGCGAAATCATGGTCAGATGGCGGGTTTCCATCTTGCGTTCAAGACCGCCCTGCTCGGCTTCAGCGGATTCAGCGGCGTCAGTGTCTGCAGTGGATGCGTTGACTTGCGATTCGGCCATGCGCGACTGCTCCTTCATATTTGGATGGGCGCGTTCTTGCGTTCTTGCGTTTGCATGCGTTTGCACAATACCCAATCGCATTACTATACGGAAATCGGTGGAATCATGTTGCCTGCCGTTCACTTTTAGCGGCAATCCTGAGATTGCATAAACAAAAACAGGCTCGCATGCAGCGTAAGAAACCGCATACGAGCCTGAAAAGGATTTTCGGAGATTTGCAATCAGCGCACTGAAATCAGAGCACAGCGATGGCGTCGATCTCAACGAGAGCGCCCTTCGGAATGTTGTTGCCGCCGAACGCGACGCGGGCCGGCTTCACGGAGCCGATGAAGGCCTGCGCATACACGTCGTCGATCTCGTGGAAGTCTTCGACGTTCTTCATGTAGATGGTGGCGCGGCAGACGTGTTCGATGCCGGTGCCTGCGGCGTCAAGAATGTGCTTGATGTTCTTCAGTGCCTGGGCTGCCTGCTCGCCGGCGGTTTCGCCAGCCAGTTCGCCGGTGACTGGGTCGATGCCCAGCTGGCCGGAGACGAACACGAAACCGTTGGCCTTCACGGCCTGGCTGTATGCACCCAGCGCCGCCGGGGCTTCAGAAGTCGCAACCGCTTCCATCTTCTCGCTCATAATGTTCTCCTTTGAAGAACGTGTTATTGCATGTTGCTTGCGTTCAGGCCGCGGCAAACCACGACAACGCAATCTCAAGCAATCACTGTACCCATGGAATCGACACGCATTGTCCCATGTTCCAAATACCGGCTCCCTGCACCGGCCCTTCACATGTCTTTGTGTGGGCTTGATGGGAGTCCACAGTATCCCGCTATTTCAACGATTTCAAAGCCAAATAACTACTTTGTAACCTATTTCGTACCCTATCTTAGCGATATCCTGATACATCCTGACATATTTGGCCGCTACTTTGTACGTAGGTCGGGCCATGGCGGGGGCAGGAGTTCGTCGATGGTGACGTCGAGGATCTGGGCGATGGCGATCAGGGTCTTGGAGGTGGGGTTGGGCGTGGGTCCGGCGAAACCTCCCGATTCAAGCCGTTGGTACTGCACCGTGGAGAGTCCGGCGTCCGAGGCCACGCGCTCCTGGCTGAGGCCGCGTTGGTCGCGCAGGCGGCGCAGGCGTATGCCGAGCCCCTTGGCGTACTGCCGCCAGGTGAGTTCGTCGGATATGCGCTCGTGCATGGTTCCATCCAAGTGCACCACTGCATATATGATTACTTCATAGATGTAGTATTCCGTGGTCTATGATGGACTCGGAAGAGCAGAACGACAGACCGGGAGGAACGATGTCCGACGAGACCGCCGACGAAACCAAGGACGTGCCGGAGGACGGCAGGAACGACGAGGCCCACGGCGTCAGGAGGAAGACCGTCGCCATCATCATTGCTGTCATCATCGTGGCGCTGGCGGGCATCGGCGGCGGCTACGCCTACTGGACGCACCACGAGGGCAACGCCTACCATGAGGCGGTAGCCCAAGCCGAGAACGCCGACAAGGCGCTCTCGAAGGCCGTGGACGAGGCCACGGCGACCGAGTACAAGGCGGATCAGCTCAAGGAGCCGAAGCTGCTGGACAAGCTCGACGCCGCCATCAGGAAGGCCAAGGCGCTCAAGGGCGTCCCCGGAGACCGGCCGGGCGAGTGGCTGGCGTGGCAGCTCGTCTCCGCGAAGCAGGCCAATGCCACGGACGCGGACGAGGCCAATGCCCAAGCGAAGGCGCTCAACGCCGCGCTCAAGGCCGTCAGGGACAGCAAGCTGGCGAAGGAGCTGGACACCGCCAAGAGCCAGCTCAAGCAGGGTATCGACGGCGCGGGCCAGACCCTCAAGGACACGGACGGGAAGGTGGCGGACAACGCCACCCGCGACAGCCTCGCGAAGGCCATCGACGAGGCGAACGACACCCTTTCCAAGAAGGGCGTCACCGACCCGAAGACGTACACCGACGCCAAGGCGAAGCTCGACGCCGCCGTCAGGCAGGTGACCGATTCGAAGGCCGCGAAGGAGCAGGCCGACGCCGAGGCCGCAGCCCAAGCCCAGGCGCAGGCGCAGGCAGCCCAAGCGCAGGCCGCCCAAGCCGCCGCGCAGCCGCAAAGCTCCTACTCCCAGTCCTACAACCGTTACGGCGGCTCCAGCCAAGGGTATTCCTCCAATCGTGGGTATTCCACCCCGAAGCAGTCCTACACCGCCCCGCAGCAGTCCTACACGCCCTCCAACAACGGTGGCGGCTCCTCCGGTGGTTCCAGCCTTGCCGATCTGATCGGTGCCGCTTCAGGCGGGCACGGCATTGGCCCTTCTGATGGTAGCACCGGTATAATTTATCATTAATGCTTGTTCGTTTTCCTCTTCTCTTCCTTTTCTCCGATAAGCCCCATCTCTTCATTGAGGTGGGGCTTATCATATGCATTGCAGCCCTGTCAATAGCACCTCATCCTCCCTGCGTAATACCCGCTTCTTGATCGCCTGTTTGAAGGTAGGCAGGCCGCTCGTGCGGCCTTGTCTGTGTAGTCAAGATTAAGGAGCGTTATGCAGTTGAAGAAGCATAATTCCAAGACTCCGCCCGAGCGCAAGCCGAAGTGGTTGAGGAAGGGTATCGCCCTTCTCGCGGCCATCGCCACGCTTGCCACGGGCGGCATCGTTGCTTCCACGGCCTACGCGGGCGGTGGCGGCGGAGACGAGAATGCCGGTGGCAGCGGTACACCCGATGGTGCGCCACGAGTGTTCTGGCAGTACAAGGATGACGCATCTGGTTCGTTCGGACCGGCATCCGATATCAACTCCGTGAAGAAAGCATTCGCAGCGGCTAAGGTAACTCTTCACGAGGACTATGGTAGTTTGACGCCTATGACCAAGGCGAAGGCGGCGTTGAGCGCCGCCAACACCGAGTGCATGAACGGCTTCCACCAGCGTCATCCCGGCGAGGGTGACGGTGACTGCCGTGTGGTCGCGGTCGGTGCCTCGTACTCGAACTCTGGGTATTGGGGCGCGGCATCTGACAGCAGCAACAAGGCTGAGTTGGGTGGCAAGAACATGTGGCAGTACGCATGGGATACCTACGTCAAGCCCAACACATATCTGTACGCAGGCACACAGTCATATAACGTCAACTACGCTTTCAACGATGATCCAGGCATGTCCGTGCAGAAGATCATGGCGAGGGACACCTACGACGACATCAACAAGTGGGATGACCCCATCGTGCATCTCCAGGGCGTGGAAAAGTCCATCGTGGTGATCGTTCTGGACAAGTACCAGCCTGCCCTTCCGAGCTTCACCCCCACCATCTCCACCGAGGCCCCTCACATCATTCAGGAGGGCCAGCCCATCACCGACAGGGTGACGGTCGGCGTGAAGTCGGGTGACCATTGGATCGACGGCACGAGCGTGACGGCGAAGGGGTATTACTTCACCGGCTCGAAGGACGCGATCCTCAGGAACCTGCCCTATACGGGCGATCCGACCGACGACGGCATCAACAATTATCTCAACCAGATCAGGTCGGCCGGCGGCGTGCAGCTGGGTGACCCGGTGTCGTTGACGTTCACCGGCCCGGGTCAGCAGACGGCGACCCTCAACCGGAACGCCCCCGCGAACACGTGGGGCACGTGGGTGTTCGACAGTGGAACCAGCGGGGCGGTGTGCGCTCATATGATGTCCTCGGCCCTCAGGCCGTCGTCGAGTCCGAGGAGATGGAAGCGTCCGGCCGGGGCTTGCTCGGGGTCGCCGAGGTAGTCGGAGATCTCGTCGGGGTCGTAGCGGTGCATGCCGCCTTGCCTGGTCATGTAGATGACCTGGCGGAACCTTCTGAACATCGCCTTGCGTCGGGGCCGTTCGATCTCGCTGTACAGTTCGTTGAGGGGCAGGTTGCTCACGATCCACACGGTGTCGTACATGGCGATCCGGTTGTGGTAGCGGGCGGCCAGGGTGGTGCGCCACCGGTCGGTGACGTTCAGGAGCTGGTCGAACGGCAGCGCGCCGGAGAACTCGTCCATCAGCAGCACCTTCTGGTTCCCGTAGCCGTCGAAGGGGTGCAGGTAGTCGCTGACGCGGTACACGTCCTCGGGCGCGTATCTGTTCATCACGTAGGAGGTCTTGCCCACGCCCGTCTGCCCGTACAGGTAGTAGACCTCGATGTCGCGGCTGCTGCTGGAGTTGTAGATCGACCTGTCCCTTGCCTCGATGAGCCGCGAGAGCCATCCGACGCATCGGGAGGCGTGGTTGTCGGTGTCCGCGAGCAGTATCTCGTCAAGGGTCATGCCCTGTTCGACCATGCCGCGCAGCTCTTCGAGGTCGTTGCGTTTGCCCTGCTCGTCGATTATGTCGTTGGCGGACAGGCCGTGGAAGAACGGCCCGGCGTCACCTGCCGTTATCGTCGGGACCGTTGGTTTCGCCGATGTTGATTTCGATGGTGCGGTTGACACGGGTTTCCTCCTTGGTGACGTAGGCGTAGGCCTGGGCCTTGGTGCCTTCCCTGGGTTCGATGTGGGCGTCCGGCATGCCCGCCTTGGCGAGCCGGTTCTTCACGGTGCTGAATTTCTTGGGGTTCCCGGTCTCCATCCAGATCTGCCAGTGCAGGTAGCCGTGGGACGCGCCATCCTCGCGCTGCGTCCCCTCCTCGATCTGGCCGCACCAGGGCCAGTCGGCGAACGCGGCGGCGATGTCCCTCTCGTACCGGATCCCGCCGGTGGGATGCCGGCCCCTGGCCGGGTCGTCGGGGTCGTCGGGCTCGGTGGCCAGGACGGGTATGGTGATCAGCCATCCACGGCTCCTCCTGCCCTCCGCGGACGCGGACCGGGACTTGGCCCTCCGCTTGGTTGGATTGTTGCTGTTGCTCATTGGACACAACCTTTGACACACTGCCAGACACAAGCCCCTCCGGGTCGGAAGGGCCTGCAATCGGGGACGAACGGGATGGAAAGACACAGACACAGGGGTGCCTGGGTAACACTAGGCCAGGCACCCCGGCCCCTGGCGGGGCCGGGGGCGGGATCCGGCTCCGCCGCCTTCGCGGCACGCCGCATGCGCGGCCCATGTCACGGATCCGCCACGGGAAGCGACGCGGACGACAAGGCCACGCACGCCTCCACCTGATCCAGATACTGCTGGTAGGACACGGCGACCCCACGGAACAGGGTGGGCGGCACGCAGGGAGCCGTCATGAAACCGACGCCGGGCCGGGCCCGGGCGAGGAACGAGCGCTGCCGGTCATCCAGGCCGGGGATCATCATCTCGATCCCGGCTTCATCGGAGCGCAGGAGGAACCGGGTCTCGATGTTCGACCGGGCCACGCCCTGCAGGATCGAGGCGTCCATGCGTTGCGCGACGACCAGCACGCGGATGCCGCACTTGGCCGACTGGGTGACCAGCCGCAGGAACACTGACCTCAACCGGGCCTCGAGCCTGCCCCTGGGCGAGGTCGAGGCGTCCAGGGTCTTCGCCAGCTCCAGCAGGCTGGGGAACTCCTCGATCACAACGACCACCAGAGGACAAGCGACGGTGAACTCGTCGATCTTGTCGCGCCGTTCGGCGAGCAGACGGTCGAGACGATCACGCATGAGCTTCTCGACGCCCTCCAACGCCCTCGCATGCGTGTCGAGGTCGTCCTGGCCCAGGGCCACCAGAGGATCGCCGGCGAACGGGGCCAACAACAGCCGGGAGATGTCCGAGCCGACGATCCGCACCCACGGCATGGCCGCCAACTGCCCAAGTAGCCAGTACGCCAGCGCGGACTTGCCCGACCGCGTGGCACCCGCCAGGGCGATATGCGAGGGCGTAGCGAAGTCATAGGCTACGGGGTCTTGGTATTCGGTCTCGCCGACCCTGACGGGCACGTTCGCGGAAACCTGCCCGTTCATCGCGCCCACCCCGCACGCTCACGTAGATGCAACGGCATCAACACCTCGCCGCCGGAGGACTCCGAGTCGCCGATGCACACGCCCCACGCCCGCTCCAAGTCGGGGATCGCGGCGACCACCTGCTCGGGCCGCATCGGCGACCACACGACGACACGCGCGTACAGTCGATCCGTTTCCTCGTTGTAATACAGCGTCAGCCCTGGAATAATCTGGTTCGCGAGCCGTTCTCGCAGGTCGATCTGGCCCAGGGCGCGGCGCAGCTCGGGGCCCGCCATGAACCGGCGCGACGAATCGCGCTGGGACTCGAAAGCCTCCTTGAGGGCGGCGTCCTGCTGCGGCGTGCGCCGGGCCTCGCCCACCAGGCCGACCTGGGCCGGAACCGAGCCATCAAACCAAGAGGCATACAATCGGTTGGCGAAACGCTGGATCCGACGGCGCTCAGGCGACATCGGCGGCTCGATACGACCAACCCACCGACGGAGGGGATCCCACCGAGCTGTCAGGCAGATCAGCAGCGTCACGACGGGCGAGACCAGCAGCGCGACCACCACCGCATCATCCCGGGACGCGAACGGTACAACCACCGCGAACACACCGACGAAAACCAGGCCAAGCAGCAGGAACTGATGGGAAGCCCCTTCCAAAAACTCCTCTGCGTGGGACGGGAGACGACGAGAATCCAATTCTTGACCCAAACTCACACCATCTGCGGTCATAGCTCCACCTCACCCTCGTCAGCGGCCGCCGGGGAGGAACCCAGAGGACGCAAACCGGAACCGAAAATCGAAATACCCACCGAGTTTCGTTCCGGCATGCACCACACACGCACGCGCATGGAATCAAACGTGATCCGGCCGGATGCCTGGGGCCTGTCAGCGGAAACATAGTTGATCGTCATGACGTTGCCCTCGCCACCATCATCGGGCAGCAGAACGGCGCGGATCTGCCACTTCGGCAGGCCGTCCTTGGTGGTGGCCTGCTTCCGCTCCGCCCCATCGCCGCCGAACTCGTACTTCGGCGAGACCGCGAACGCGATCATCTTCATGCTCGCCGGATCCAACGGCAAGGTTTCCGGTTGCTGCTGGCGATTGAACGAGAAAGTTTCCTTATCCAAAATGTTCTCCTTAAAATAATGACTCCGCCTTTCGGCTTACTTCTCGGGGGTAGCGCTTCAGAACGCCACTCAAGACCGCGCGGTTCATCGGCAGGCCCAGGTAGGCCGCCACGGCCGCACGGGGGATCCGAATGCGGCCCGCAGGTTTGAAAGCCGCGATCAGACCCCGCTCAATGCCGCGAAGAACCGTCGAGCGCGAAACACCCAGAAACTCAGCCAGACCATCGACCGAGACCATCGGCGGCAGTTCGGCTACCGCGAGGTCGGCCCAGCTATGATCCGCTGATTTCCTGTCCATCACGTTCTCCTTTCCTGCGCGACGAATTCAGTCAATCACGTCATTTCAGAAGGCTCGGAAATGGATACAGCAACGATGCCGTGAGAAAATGGCGGGAAAAAACTACATTCAGAGAAAGGATTACAATGTCCGTCTTCGGCAACCAGGTCGATCTATATCGCGAGAAAAGGCACCTGACACTCGAACAGCTCGCGCAAGCCATCAGCAAAGGACAGGAAAGGGATTACACGAAGTCCTTCGTGCAGCACGTCATCAACGGCACAAAGACAAACGTCTCCCTGAGTGACGTCCTGCTGTTCTCCAACGCATTGCAGGTTCCTCCCGTGCTGCTTCTCATTGACACAATGCAGCCATTGCACGCCTGCCACCTGCCGACCTTCAATGGCATGCTGAGCTACAGGGCGTTCCGACGGCTGGAGGAAATATTCGGACGCCCATCCGTCTACTGCGATGAATACGATGACGCGGAACTCACAGTGAAGGTCATAGAAGCGCTTGAGGGCCTTTACAACGACTTCAGACGCCAATGCGTC
>ERZ791785.496-NODE-496-length-33581-cov-10.972797_pt1 | contig 33581 bp, 26 predicted proteins | sample MGYA00509947_ERZ791785 | MGnify/ENA primary metagenome ERZ791785 (study PRJEB30046, sample SAMN00791982) | human gut metagenome | study: EMG produced TPA metagenomics assembly of the A metagenome-wide association study of gut microbiota in type 2... | reverse complement strand
TCTCTTTCTTGTAATATATGCTATAGCATTTTTTATCACTTTACTAACTACTCCTCTCTATTTTCTTAGCATTTCATATCTGCTTTCAATAACATTCTACACACCTTTTATGAAACGTTGATGAAATATAATTTTTTATTTTTCCAAACTACGGTATAATAATATAAGTATTATGCTTAAAGTTGTTCTTACACGATTAGTATATGATCTATTAGTATATGAGCAAGCACAGTAAGTGTACGGACACTTACGAAAAAATTGATGAAGCAGCCCTCTGGGATATGCTTCTTTTTTTATCAATTTTTAACTTGTTGGGGTATACTCTAAGAACCCGAAATACATTCAAAGGAGGATTTACCTATGGCAAATAGATTTAGAGCCTTTCCGAGATTTACAAGGCTTACTTTCCAATGCAACAAACAACATCAATCAGATTGCAACTACTATACTTTCTACCTTCGATATATCTTTACCATCTCTTGGTAATACAAAATCACCTTCTTTTAAATCTTCCTTGTATGCATTATATCCTATATGCATATGTTCCCTAATGTATTTATCATAGTTACTTATAGATTTTTCCCCACCTAATTCTAATACATCAAAATTAAATCCTTTTAAACTATCATCACGATTTCCTACAGCTTTTCCAATTTGTGCATTGTGTGCTCCTAAATTTCTTATTTGTGTTTTTTTCTTCGCTTTCGACATTACATTTATTACTGTTCCTTGCATAATTCACCACTCCCCCATTTTTTTAGTGGTGCATCTCATCTTATGTACTTCATATTTATTTTTCAGCTTTACCCATTCCGCCCCCAAAACTGGGGGCAGTTTGTGGAGCAGGTTATTCATACCTGCACACCACAAACAGGGGTTCATTTTATATCTTCAATTTTTAAATTCATTACTTCCATTAATGCTACTGTTGTAAGTATATTCATAGATGTAAATTTTACTGTCTTACAAAATTCCTTCCATTCAGCAAGTACATTTTTTGATATTGAAATAGATATTGTGTGATAATCCATTTTGTTATCCGACAAAGTATTTAATGTTTTTATATCAAAAATTACATTGTCCTTATTTTTTTGTATGTACTTCAATAGTGCCATTTCAAATGTATGTTGCTTACCGCCTATCTTTTTTGATATAAATTCATTCCATACTGGAATTATTGATGTTGGTATTTTTACATAATAAGTTGATGTTTGATCCCCCAAATAAGGCTCTATTATTTTTTCTTCACTATCATGCATTTTTAAAATTTCCATCTGCTTTTTTAATGCATCATTTTCTTTTTGTAGCCTTGCTATCATTTTTTCAGATTCACTATTGTCTGGAGTAATTACTTTTCCAGATTTCAATTTTTCATAATCTGATTTTTTTATTACCATTTCTCCTTCTCTTGCATATCTTTTTAAAACATATTCTGTCTGGTCTAACCAGTAACCTTGTTTTTTTAATTTTTGTGAAGGATATGAAAAATTAAGTTCATCTGTCGGGAAATCCCTTACTGTCGTTTTATTTTTTCTCATCTCATCCAATCGCTTACTTATAATTTTTATTTGTTCTTCAACAGGTTTTTTACCAAATTCTTTACTATCCATCTTGCACCTCCGTAATAAAATAATTATTTTTATAAATTTTTCTATTATGAGTATGCATTTTTATCTGTATAAGTATTAATTAAATTATTAGCACTTCATAATCATTCAATATATGCTTTATAACAAATAAATTTTTCTATACAACAAATTAATTATCATATTATCACAGCTCCATTAAATAAATATTAGTCCCCCTGTTACTGCTTAACAATATCCTTATGATTGTATGCATATAGTCTTATTACATTTTATTATTTATTCCATTATCATATAATCACACAATACTGTATTTATTATTAAGGCAAATGTGATAAGCATTGATTTTATTGGATTTTTAAGCATTTCTTTCAAATAAATTTGTTAAAAAAAGCTATACAGCACGCAAAAGTCATTCTTCCTAATGCTTTTCTGTATAGCCTTTTTTAAGTTTCTGTGTCTTTTCAGTATAAAGGTATCATATTATCATTAAAAAGAAATAAATCTTGTAGTTTGTGCTGGGTTCGCATCAATTCTCCGCTTCAAAAAATCATTGTACTGTTTCGCAACAAAACTTCGTAATGTTGCTTCTCCGTACAATAATTTTCTTCGCTTATGTAGCTTCTACAAAAATAAATATGTTGGCTCAATTCACATAATAAACCAAAATTCTGTGAATTTGGTTACCCATAACACCGAAATTATTTCGCTTCGCTTCATAATTTCAGTTTACGGGTCCCAAAACTTGCAGTTTTATCGCCAAAGTTGCACTTTGATGGCTAAAATTGGAAGCCTGTTTTTCAACACGCATCTCAATTTTTCTTCACATTACTTCGTAATGTTCATATAAATTCTTTCCTTTATTAAATCACCATATTCCAGATCCGCTTCTGTTATTTCCATTTGCCAAGCACTTTTTTTAACTGCTTGTCCATCTAAATAAACAGCATTAAATGTATAACTTCCTTTTGTATGTGCCTTTTGGGATATTACAAGCGCCCATCTCATACCAGTTGTTTCACTTCCTACACCTGTCGTCACTTCTACCCTCCATATTTTCCCTCTGTGTACACGCTGTCTTGGTTGGCTTTCCATTTCATATAATCTATATCCTGCAGCTATTCTTGTTTTAAAATCTTCCTGTCGTTTTGCTGTTGGAAGTGAACTATATGTTCTTATGCTTTTATTAATTACACTTTCAAAAGTTTCCCAACAACGCCACTTATCCTCTTGCTCAATTTAAATAGTTTCATCCATATCTGATGTATAACCATATCTTTCTGCTAATTGGTCTATTGCCATTATCATTAAATCAGCATCTACATCATTATAGACTTTTTCCAGCCAGTCCATGGCATCTTCAAATTCATAGCTTTCACTAAGATTAATCTTTTCCCCAGTCTTATTATTTCTGGAGCATAACTGCATAATGTTTTCAGTTAGATCTTTTTCATTTTCATCATTATGTATTCTGTCTAACTTTAACATTGCTGTTCTGAATCTGGCAACATTACTTTCGTTTGCTTCTGTACAAGTATCCCGATCTGGTTCATACTTGCCAGAAAATATGTTTTCTTTTGGCATAAATAAAACCTCCTTCTCTTTTCGTGATAGATTAATTATACCAAAATCCAACACTTATATAAAATTATATTTTACTGTTCGTCCTCATCATCTTCAAAATTCATATTTATATTTTCTTTATCCATATAACCATCAATCACATTTCCATCATCATCAATAAAAAATACACGATATTTTTTATCTGTCTTATCTATGATATTTACGTATGTATTTTTATTTTGAATTTCATAAATCACAGGTGCATTATCCTCAGCAGAAAATGTTATAACTTTCCCAATCTGTGCTTTGCCTAAATCATATATAAGATTCAAAGCTAATGGCAGCAATACATTCATAAGGAAAAATCTTATAACCGCATAGAACTTTTCTTTAAATTTGTTATTTTCAATATCTGCCTCACCAAGAGTATCGTTTTTTATTTCTTCCCTAACAACATTTCCTAACTCTTCTTTGCTTATTTCTGGCTCTCCAGCTTCTTCTTTCGCTGTTTCATATGCATAATCAATAGCCTCTGAAAATTTGAAATTAATTATATTATCTGTATTCAATAATTCGCCTAAATGAGATTGTAAGCCTGCAAATGAGCTCATGTCTATTTTAGGCATCTGATCAGCTAATTGTTGTAATCCTGCCTGTAATCCAGTCAATTTTCCATAATCAATATTTCTTGAAAATTCAGACCACATACGTATGGATTTATTAATAGAACTTTCTGGATCGTTTAATACAGTTTGCCATGCTTGCATCTGCTTATGTAAATCACTTCCTACAAGTGATTTTTGTAGTGCTTCTATTCCTGCTGTTATACCTTTTAGATTTTTATAAAATTCACTATCCAACATTTTTGTATATGAATCTAATAATTCACTTGTTGTTGCTGACATATAATTTACCTCCTGTCATTGTTTATATCTCCATAGTAATACTTTCTTTTGTGACATATAGGACAACTTTTTATTTATGATGTTTTACTAACAAAAAATATTTCTATCGCTTCCAGCTTAAAACTATACACCATATTGTGGTTGCTCTATTTTATAAAATACTATATATTGTGGTATATTTCAAGTATAAAAAAAGCAGGTATATTTCAACCTGCTAATTCTTATTTATTCAATACATCTCCTATTATGCTAACCATCTTATCATTTCTTAGCTGTCTTTCAAATGTTACATTTATTCCATCTGCTTTTAGAGCTTTGAAAAATTCCTCTGCACATTCTATTCTATATCCTTCAGCTTTACGAAGATCGGCTTCATGTTCATAATCCTTTGTTTCTACAACAAGATTTAATGTCTGTGTTCCATCCTTCTGCTTTAATAAATACATAAAGTCTGGGCTGTAGGTCTGTCCATCTATTGTGGGTATTGCAATACTTCTTCTTGGTATCTTACCATACACAACAACACTATCTATATCCGCACGAATATTTTCTAATTCCAAATCCGAATCATATGCAAGTGAATTGTATAAATAATTTTTATTTATAGCTCCATCCGCATCTTTTGAGCCAATATATAATTTTGTAATAGCATCTACAGGTGTTCCATCTGAATTTGTTAATGCTGTCCTTACTACTGGTATATCTGCCTTCTTATATGAAAAATGACCTTTTAAGTTGTTGTACTTCCAGTCTGAAAATCCATTTATAATATTGCTGGCAGTCTTTTCATTTATCTTATATGAATCTATTGTGCTCCTTTTATTTGCTTCACAAAATGCTTTGTGTATTTTTGTAATAGAAATATTTGTTGCTTTGTTAATACGTTTAAGAAAATCATTATATTTCATTTTCTTTTTTATAACATATGGTACACTACCACCATTATTTACAACCATCTGCCCTTCATTCGCTTTTACCTCTGATCTGACACTTGAAATTGTTATATCTGTAAGTGACTGTAAAATAATTTCTGGTAATGCAACATCTATTTTATCATCTATCTCATCATCATACTGTAATGTGTATTTTTGATTTAATAGCATCCATAAATCTTTGATTTTATCATATGCATCTTTATTGATAGTAACCTTTTCATTCTTATCTTTGTTTCTATCCTTGACTTTGCTATTTGCCTTAGATTGCTGTATTTCTGGATATTTTTGTAATAATTCATCAAGTTTTCCAGCTATAACTTTTTTGTCGGCATCAACTAAACCATCCATAAGCATCTGTGCAAAAACAACATTTTTATCAATTTTTCTGCTGTCTGCTATTTTAGTTAATTGAGTATCTGTTATAATATCAATCTTTGTTCCACGTTCACCATTGATTTCTTTTACTAATTCTTCTGCAAAATCAGCCTCACTAAAATCAACAATATAGTTTAACATAAATTCTCTATTAGATACCCTGCTTCCAATAGTATTTACAGGTAATCTTAATCCACGTCCTACTTCTTGCATCCTGCTTATGTCACTACCGCTTGATCGCAATTTCACTATTGTAAATACATTTGGATTATCCCAGCCTTCTTTCAATGTCCATTTTGAAAATAAAAATCTTCTGGTATTAAATGATCCATCTGCATTTCTGATTGAAAGTAAGCCTTTTTTGTCACGCAAAATAACATCTACTTCTTTTTTTATATTCTCATCCGTATCACTATTATCTTGTGCAAAATATCCAGCTTGACACCCTTCAATATCTGCAAGTGTAGCCTCTAAATATTCCTTATATTCATTTTCAAAAAATGTTAAATCTGGAAGTATATTTTCTATTGCTTCTCTTAATAGCCTATTGAACATTTCTTTTAAAAATGGTGTGTTTCCTTCTTTTGGTCTGTATGAATACACATCATCTATAAAAAATAATGCTAATGTTTTTATCTTTATCGGATCATCACCATTGAAATTTTCACGTTCCGTTTCAAAATGTCTTTTTAATGCAAGTCTTATCATTTCTTCTTGGTATGAATTTGCATAGGTATCTACTTCAAATTCTTCACCTACACGCTTTTCAATACCATTCGATAATACAATAGCATTACTTCCAGATATTCCAGATATATATAAATTTCCAAAATCTGAACTAATCATAGATAATGAATCATCTTTTGCAAGTTCAAATGTTTTGGTTGTTGTCTTTGTTTTATACTGTAATCTGGCTTTCTTATTTGCTATGCTTAATACTTTTACTTTTTCTTCACTTTTTGTTGCAGGAGCAAAATGCTCTTTTGCAATTCCTTTGATTAAGCCTTGATCAAATGATGCATACGCATCAAGATTATATATCAAATTACAATAATCAATTTTCTTTATCTTATTTTTTCCACTACCGATACTGATTTCTGGAAATGTTGCTCCATATCTTATAATGCATTGTGGATTTAATCTGTTTTCAATAACACCATATGATTTCTGATCTCTTGAAAATTTATGTGGTTCGTCAATTATTACTATTGGTCTTGTCGCTCCGATTGCATCCAATGGATTAAAAAAGTTTTCAACTGAACTATCATAATCACTTCTTGTTAATGTTCCTGTTTTTTCTGATCCTGTAAGCAATGCCATATTTACCAATAATACATATATTTTGTTTTTTATCTTATCTGATCCTGTTACATAATCACGTACAACAGATGGAAAATATTTTTTCCCTTTTTTCTGCTTCTTTGCCGCATCTACTGTACATAATTCTATTTCACAATCATAACCGCAAGTATCAGCAAAAAATTTTCTTACATAACTATCTTCTATAAATGACTTTGTTCCTTCTTTAATTGGAAGTGATGGAACTGCTATAACAAATTTGTTAAATCCATATCTTTGATGCAATTCAAAAATTGTCTTTGTATATACAAATGTCTTTCCTGTTCCAGTTTCCATTTTTATATCTATATGTAAATAATCCTTTTCAGGTAAATAACTACATTTTGCATTTTCAACAGACTTTTGTAACTCTGTTATATTTGATTCTATGTTAGAATCTTTTATATTAACTAATGGATTCATATAATAAAAAGAGGGTACGCCAACAGCAACATTTTCAAATACCTTGCTTACCGCATCTACCGCATATTGCTGGTGTGGTAAATCTTTTTGTAAAAGCAAATCCATTAAATCACCCCCTTAGTATCTTGTATCAATATTAACATTCAAATCTTTTCTGCTTCCTTTTAATATGCTTAAATTTCTTTGTATCGTTTCTGAAATTGTCCATGATTCAAAACTATATCCAAATAAAACTATGTGCTCTGGATTAAATGTAATGTCACTTACATACATTTTAATCAATGCATCTACATTATCTTTTGTAAACTGCCTTCCAATTAAATACAGATGCTTGCCACAATAATATGCCTTATATCCAGCCAAATCCACTTCTTTTACGTCTGGATTAAATCCATATCCATCTTTACATAACCAAGTTGTAAGTATTATATTTTCACCTATTTCATCATTAATTGAATTATTGACAATATATACTTCTGGATCAAATTCTTCCATTTTTTCAATAGAATCATCTTCTAATTGTTTGATGTAATAATGTGTGTAACCATAATCTATATCTGCATTTGTTTCACCTTTTATCAATTTTGCAGATGCTTCTATTCTTGCACGTCCAATTTCATCTATTGTTCTATATCCTGCCTTATATGGTGCATCTTTTTCTTTTACTGCTTCATCTAACTGCAGGTGTATATATCTTATATTTGTTCCATTTTCTGCGTTCATTTTCATTACTGTGTGTGCAGTTGTTCCAGAACCAGAAAACACATCTAAAACAATATCATTGTTTCCTATTCCTAATGCTGTAAAAATTGATGCCATTAAATCAACATCTTTCGGATTAGAAAAATATTTTGCATCCCCCAGCAACTTTTCAATCATCTTTGATGCAACACGTCCATCTTTAAATTTTATACTTGTTAATGATTGATATTGTGTATCTACCAAATACGTTTTTTTATTTGGGATAACAGATTCATCTTTTCCAAAGTGGACACCGCCATTCGCTATTAATTCTAACATTGATGATTCTGGGTATCTCCATCCACTTGCAGGAGCTTTTACAACTTTTCCTGTTACTGGATGCACAACATCATATACATACTGTCCAAATTTTGGCCCAGAAATATTATCTGGAAAATATACACCTTTTATATCATCATACCAGCTATAATGTTTACTTCCATATATTGGATTGGCTTCTGAAAATTGTTTGTACCATTCTAAAGCCAATTTGTGTATTTCATCTGGATCATCTGTTTGTTTTCTAAATCCTTCAAATGCCTTAAAAATTTCATCAAGACCTTCTTTTTTTTCTTTCCATTGCCCCTTATTTATATCCTTATTTTTTACATAAAATAAAATATATTCATGCTGCATAGATATATAATCTTGGTCATTTTTGCTACTATTCTTCCAGATTATTTCTCCAGCATAGTTTCTTTCATCAAACACATCATCACACAATAATCTTAAATTTGCATGTTCACTTTCATCAATAGAGATTACCACAATACCATCATTTGTTAATAAATCACGAGCCATAAGCAGACGAGGTAACATAAACATACACCATGCTGAATGTGATGCAGATCCCCTTGTTGTTAAATCTAATACTCTTTCTGCTTCTTTCTCACCTAAATTTAATTTTTCCATTAATGTAGGTACTGTAAAAGAGAACTTGTCATGATATGTAAATCCATCTGATCCTGTATTATATGGCGGATCTAAATAGATACATTTAATTAATCCACGATATGAATTTAAGAGGTGCTTCATAGAATCAAAATTATCACCTGTTATATAGACATTTTGACTATTTCTATTTATATCCTGCTTATTGTGTTCTTCATCTGGAATAAGCAAAGTATCTTCATCTAATGATGTTAAATACTTTGCATAGCTTTTTCCCAGAAAATTTAATTCATATCCTTCATTTGTTATATCTATATTGTCTGTTAATAATTCCTTAAATTTTAACAGATCAAATTTTCCCTCATTTGTAAAGCAAGATGGAAAGTCTGCTCTTAATTTGTTTATTGTATCATCACTTATATTAACTGCTTCATTTGCACGAATTTCATCTAACATAGTATCAAATTCCTTTCAAGACAATTTGTATTAATTATACCAAAAATCCGCCATTTTTGCTATCAGAATCTTGTCAAAATGTCAATGTTTAAAGCCTTGTTGCTGTTCTTAATAACCTTAGTATTCTTTTCCATCATTTCATTTATAGACCAATCATTGAAGTTATAGCCAAACAACACAATATACTTAATATTGAACTCTGGATCTTCTATGATCCGCTTCATTAATGCATTTAGATGTTCTTCTTTAAATCCTGCATCTATTAAATATAAGTGATTTTCACACATATATGCACTATACCCAGCTAAATCTATTTTACAAACATCTGCATCTATTCCATAGCCATCTGCACATAACCACGTTGTTATAATCGTATCATCTGTTATTACATCACCGATATTTACAACATTTTTATTTGGATCAAACTCTTCCATATTTGCTATTGTATCTGCATCCACTTCTTTTATTGTATAATGCTTAAATCCTAAATCACCTGTATATTCTGGATGCTCCTTTTTTATCTTCTGTGCCGATAATTCTATTCGCTTTCTGCCTATTTCATCTATTGTTTTATATTCTTTGCTTTCTACTGCTTCTGGAAGCTGTACTAATATAAATTTTCTATTACCACCATCTTCCGCATTTAGCTCCATTACTGCCTGTCCTGTTGTTCCAGAACCAGAAAAGAAATCAAGAATTAATGCATTATTTTTAGGACATAAATTCACTATTTTTTTCATCATTTTAACACCTTTAGGATATGAAAATAGATTTCTATCGTCTAAAAATTCTTCAATAGAATTACCGCCATCTCCCGAATACCCAACATCTTCACCTAACCATAAATTTCTATTTCCCATTCCATTATTATCACATAAAAAGATTTTTTTCCTTGGACACGCATTTCCATCTACACCACAATATATTTTATTTTCTTTTTCGAGCTCCTCGAATGATTCTGGTGTGTAGTTCCAAGGCATACTCCATATCTTTCCTGTCGGAGACGTAACTGGAAACACCTTTTTATTCTTCTTTTTATATAATTGTGCGGTTGTCCATAATCCACGAGGATCATTATCTGGATTTTTGTAATTATTTTTTATATAATCCTCTTTCAATGGTTCTGGTCGAAAAGCTAATATATTTATATTTTTTGCATAAGAAACAATAAATTCTGTTTGTGTGGTCATTCCATTTGACTTATCATTAGAAACTGTATTCTTATTCTGCCATATAATATTTGATATAAAATTTTCCTCACCAAATACATCATCACATAATAGCTTTAATTGTGCCTGTTCATTATCATCTATTGATATAAATATAACCCCATTACTATTTATATTAGTAACATGAATAAGAGAGTGAGTATTAACTATAGATTTATTTAACTGTTATATAAAGATACATGATACCTTTATGTATTGTATCTATATTAAGTAATAGTAATCATATCTTTATAGATTAAGAAGTATAAGAGTACATCTATCTGTATGAGATAATTCTATTAAGAGATATTAAACATATGTGATTATTAAAAATAGCAACTTTCTTCCACCTATGCTATAAAAGACACTTTATGTTTTCTAAGTCCTGCACTTGTCTTTTTGATGCGAGAACTGTCCTACTGTATCAAAAATTGATTTTTGGAAAACACATATTTACATCTTCCAAAAAAAAGCCAACTTTCTTCCAAAAATTAAAAAGAACCCCCGAAGGAGTTCTTTTCTGTATAGCTTTTTTTATTCAATCATCTTGAAATATTTAAGTGCATCTATAATAGCTTCCCTTTTTTCAGCTGTTACTTGTGGCACTTTTGCCTTGCCTTCACCTGTGTTATAATTCTCTCTTTCTATAATTCCAAATTCCCGTTTTACTTGCGCTATATATAAATTTGTTACATGCAGGTCATATTTATCTTTTACATATTCCTGTATTTCTTTATATGTTGCCTTGCTTTCTGCACTTGTTATGTCTAATTCCGACATATCCAATCTTACCTAATTTCGCCATCTGGAGCCTTTCGGGACAACAAAATTACCGTCTCCACATGCACCGTATTAGGAAACATATCAACACAACACCCTTTTTCAACCCTATATCCTCTTTCCTGTAACAGTTCAAGGTCTCTTGCAAGTGAAGTAGGCTTACATGATATGTATACCATGTTATCAACGCCGTAATTAATTATCTTTTCAAGTGCCTTAGGATTAATTCCGTCTCTTGGTGGGTCTAATACTATGAAATCCGGCTTATCCTTAATATTATCAAGTGCCTTTAACACATCGTCTGCTATAAACTCACAATTATCAAGTCCATTGCGCTTCGCATTCTCTCTTGCAGCCACAACAGCCTCTTCAATAATCTCAACACCAATAACCTTTTTTGCCACCGGTGCTATTATCTGTGCTATTGTTCCGGTTCCGCTATAGAGGTCAAATACCACTTTATCCTTAGTACTTCCAATATAATCTCTTGCCTTTGAATACAGCACTTCTGCTCCTAATGAGTTAGTCTGGAAAAATGAAAATGGCGTTATCTTAAAGCTTAAATCTAACAGCTCCTCTTCTATATAATCTCTTCCAAATATAATATCTGTCCTGTCGTTTTTGACCACATCTGCCACACTGTCGTTTAAAGTATGTAAAAAGCCGACAATTTCTCCGTCAAGCTTGAGATTTATTAGCTTTTCAGCCAACTCATTCATACTGAAATCAAGCTGGGTACTTGTGACTATATCAACTAATATCTGCTTTGTCTTAACAGTCTTTCTCACCAGCAGATGTCTTAAATATCCCTCATGCGTCATTTTATGATAATATGGTATCTTCTTTTCCTTAAAATAATCATAAACACATCTAAGTATTTTACTGTAATCTTCATCGACAATCTTACATCCATCAACTGTCACAATGTCATACATGCTATTTCTCTTATGTAGTCCAAGTGCCAGCTCTCCATCCTTAACTTCATCTCCAAAAGAAAATTCCATCTTATTTCTATAGCTTTCATGCACAGGACTCCCGATAATCCCCTCAAACTCATACTCCGATGTAATGGCTGCATCTAATATATTTTTAACCTGTGCACATTTTATTTCAAGCTGTTTGTCATATCCGACTGACTGATATACACAGCCTCCGCATTTTCCAAAATATTCACAGGCTTCTTCTGTTTCTATCGGTGATTTTTCTATCACCTCTAATAATCTTCCTTCACACTTGTCCTTACGCTTTTTATTAACCATGAATTTTACAGTCTGACCCGGTATTGAATTTTTAACAATAACTCTTTTACCGTTATCCTCCGGATTATCCGACTCTGTTATAACTACCGCTTTATTCGGGAAATCTGTATATTGTACCTTTCCTGTATATATCTGTCCTTTTTTCATCTATATTCTCCATTTCTTAATAAATAATTCTAAATTTATGTATAATAATAATTAATTATCATTCCACAGACATTTCTAATTCTGAAAGTAATCTCATGCCATAATCACCTTTTTTCTCGTTATAAATTATCTTAAACAATCTTAATTATAACAAAAATGTGATTTTTGATATTACACTGTTCAACTACATAGTGGGTGTTTTATTTCACATGCTCCTCCGGCTTAACTAAGTCACGGCTCAAAATACAAATACCACCAGCTAGTCATCAAGCCGGTGGTATTAACTCATTAAAATATAAATAATTCATAAATATTCGTGCGTATTCCAAATAATACATATATTAATATATGAATACCATATTCATTGTTATAATTCTTAAGAATCGACAACCTGTAAACATGGCTTCACTATCAATATATCGAACATTGCAAATTATTCCTCATCTTCAAAGTCGTCTTCAAAATCATCTTCATCGAAGTCATCATCTTCAAAATCGTCTTCAAAATCATCAAGATAATCAGGAGTGAAATATCTGTAAACCGCATATGCGATTGCTGCTACTGCTGTAACAGCCCCAATTATTGCAAGAACAACAAGAACCCAGTTACACTTCTTTGGTTCTTCTTCTTTCTTATTAATAATACTGTTAAGCTTGCTTGCTGCTATTAACTCTTCAATCTTATCTCTATTCATGACAGTACCCCTTTCCGTTACTAATATATGATTAAATTATATCATAAGCATTAGTTTAATGCTACTGTTTTTTTAATTTTGCAAATCCTGCGAGCATTTTTTTCACGCCAAACTGGTCAAAATTAACTGTAACCTTATAATCTCTCGGTGATGATTCTATTTTTTCAACAGTTCCCTTTCCAAATGTAGCATGTAAAACAGTATCACCTTCTGCATATCCTAAGACATCAGTACTTGATGAACCGGCACGTCCGCTTGCAAAGCCGGTTGATGAATATACATTCTTATCAGCCGAACTTGTCTTTGCCGGCTTCTTAATATCAAATATATCCATAGGAAATTCTTTACCAAAACCCACTTTTTTATTAGGGACTGCTCCTGATACATCTTTTACTTTTTTATTTATTGCGGAATAATTAGTATTCCCCTTAATACCGGAATAATTCGTTGATGCTGATGCATATGAAGGCTTTCCATATACAAAACCGGATGAGTTACCTGTTCTTCCTCCATCAATCTTTACACGTCTAACTTCTTTATATTCAGATGTATCACCACTTCCATACATTTTAAGTGCTGCTCTTGCACTTGCCCTGAAATCAAAGCGTCCGCCATTTTCCTGCTTCGCATCTCCAAAGGAATCATTTGCACTGCCACGTTTATCGGAATGATTTTGTATATTAAGATATTTCTCCGGTATCTCTTTAACAAATCGTGACACCTTATTCATCTGTGTTTCTCCACGAATCATTCTCATCTTTGCACTGCTTATATTAAGTTCTTTCTGTGCTCTTGTAATACCTACATAGCATAATCTTCTCTCTTCTTCCAGATCAGTCGGGTCATCTGATGTTATGTTCATATAACTTGGAAACAGTCCGTCCTCAAGTCCTGTCATATATACAATAGGAAATTCAAGTCCCTTTGCGCTGTGAAGTGTCATTAACATGACCTGTCTTGCCGACTGATCCAGATTATCAATATCAGCAATAAGTGCAACCTCTTCAAGAAATCCACTTAGAGAAGGTTTTTCACCATCCTTTACATTTTGTTCATACGATACTATTTTATTAATAAATTCATCAATATTTTCCTGTCTTGTGGCAACCTCTTCTTTTGTCTCATTCTCCATAAGTGCTTCAATATAACCTGTATCATTAATTATTGTCTCTGTAAGCTCTCTTATCGACATATACTGCTCTTTAGCTTTAAAGCCTGCCATCATGGTAATAAAAGGCTCCAGTTTATTATACGACCTGCCAATATTAGGTATCTGTTCCGCATTACATAACGCATCCCAGAAAGTTATATTATTAAAATCAGCAAATTCCTGTATTCTGTTTATAGTAGTAGCACCAATGCCCCTCTTTGGAACATTGATAATTCTCTTAACTGCCTGACCATCAAGACCATTATCAATAGTCTTAAGATATGCAAGAATATCTTTTATTTCTTTTCTCTGATAGAAATTAATACCGCCATATATTCTATACGGAACATTATTTACAATAAGTTTTTCTTCAAGAAGTCTTGATTGTGCATTAGTTCTGTAAAGAATTGCCATATCATCATAATTCCAGCCGTCCTTTATATTATCACAGATTCTCTTTACAACCCCATCTGCCTCTGCATATCCGTCATTATAAATATCAAAATTAATCTTATCCCCTTCGCCATTAGCAGTCCATAATGTCTTATCCTTTCTTCCTGTATTATTCTTAATAACTTCATTGGCAGCATTAAGAATAGTCTGCGTCGAACGGTAATTCTGTTCAAGCTTTATTGTTTTTGCTCCCGGAAATGCTGATTCAAAATTAAGAATATTAGCTATATTAGCTCCACGGAATTTATAAATAGACTGGTCATCATCACCTACTACACACAGATTACCATATTTTTCAGCCAGCTTGCTTATCAGTCTGAACTGACTTGTATTAGTATCCTGATACTCATCTACCATTATATATCTGAATCTTTCCTGATAAGCATTAAGTACTTCCTCATCCTGATTAAATAATTCTACAGTCTTAAATATAAGGTCATCAAAATCTAATGCGTTATTAAGCTTAAGCTCTCTTTGATACTCTCTGTATATTCCTGCAATTCTCTTTGCATTGTAATCATTTCCTGCATTAATTTCCATTTCATCAGGAGTTATCATCTCGTCCTTGGCCGAAGATATGCCATTCATTATTGTACGTTCTTTTAACATCTTGGTATCTATGTTAAGCTTTTTACATACTTCTTTTATAACACTCTTCTGGTCATCTGTATCATAAATTGTAAAATTATTATTATATCCTAATCTGTCTATATATCTTCTTAAAATCCTTACGCAGGTGGAATGGAATGTGCTGACCCATACCTGACTTCCCTCACCTATTGTCTGTTCAACTCTCTCACGCATTTCCGCTGCCGCTTTATTAGTAAATGTTATAGCGAGAATATTGTATGGATTGACTCCACATTCATCTATAAGATATGCTATTCTGTTAGTAAGAACCCTGGTCTTTCCCGAACCGGCTCCTGCAATTATAAGAAGCGGTCCTTCAGTTCTTTTAACAGCACGCTTCTGCATATCATTTAATCCATCTAACTTCATAATTCCTCCGGTATAATTTTAATCTGACATCAGGGCTATTTGTTCTGCTCAGAAACAAATAAGCCAGTTCATTTATGAACTTGTGATAAAATAAGCTATCCGGCTTATTTTCACACCATTATACAAGCTTTGTGCCGCAATTAGGACAGAACTTTGCTCCATTTACAGGTGAACCACACTCAGGACAGAACTTTGGTGCTGTGCCTGCTGCCTGTACATTGCCTGTACCAGTATTAACATTATTCATATTATTCATCATCTGCTGCCCAAGCTGCATACCCATCTGCATGCCCATCATATCTCCTGCGATATTAGAACAACCCGGTTTGCCAAGTGAATCTGCCATAGCCATCTGAGTATACTTATTCATATCGCCAACCATACTCTGTGATGCTGCCCTATTCTGCATCTTTTGTACTTCCTCCGGATACGAGAAGCTTGCAATATTAAAATCAGTAATACTTATGCCAATCTTAGATATCTGCATATCGAGGTCTTCTTTAATTCCTGATGCTATATCATATGCATTAGCCTGCAGATTAAACATATCCCTGCCCTCTTTAGATATCCATTTCATAAGAAGCTGGTCTAATATGGCAGTTACACGTTCCTGTATATCCTCTACTGTATACATCTGTTTAATTCCTGCAACCTTATCAATAAGGCACAGATAATCATCAACCTTAAAATTAAATGTACCAAAGGCACGTATCGGCATACCACCCGGAAGTGATTGAGTAGGAATTGCTATAGGATTCTTAGTTCCCCACTTAACGGTAAATTCTTTCGTATTAACAAATAATACCTCTGCTCTTATACCACTGTTAAATCCGAACTTAAAACCTTTAAGAGTTGATAAAAATGGAATAATATCTGACTCTATATCAAAGCTTCCTTCATCTTTAAATATACCTTCAATTCTGCCATTATACATAAAAATAGCATCCTGTCCTGCTCTTATTATAAGACGGCTGCCTTTTTTAATCTCACGGTTAGTCCATTTCCAGAAGATACAATCATCTCTGTATTCTTCCCATTCGACTACATTTGCCATCTGTCTGCTGAATAATCCCATAGTTTCATGCTGCTAATATCATATATGGATATGTATATGCCAGATATTTAATCCATCTGATTAGCTTTTCCTTTCATAATTTATTTCATAAATATTATTTCATAAATATTATTTGATAAATATTATAATGTAAAATATAATATAGCTGCCACGGATAACGTCTAAATATAATCCAATAAGCAGCTATATAAAAATCATTTAAAATTAATAATCAGATTATAATCCCATCTTAGCCTTAAGTGCTGCAAGCTCATCATCCACAGCAGAATTATCCGGCTCAGAATCATACTTTGCTGCAAGATTATCAATATCTGACTCTTCCTGCGAACGATTAAGCTCTGACATTGCATTAGCTTCATCAAGCATTCTGTCTGCCTTAGCTTCCATTCTGTTAAATGCCTCCATGCTATTATTAGCACCTATTGCACTTGAACCAATCTTGTTCATTCTTTCCTGTGCTTTAGCTGCTGCAACCTTCGCCTTAATCGCTGCCTTTCTCGATTCAAGTCCCTCAATATCCTTAACAAGCTTATCATGCATCTGTCTCATCTTGGCTGCATTATCGGCTGCAAGGTTATATGACTGTAAAAGTGCTGCCTGACCTGCTGCAAGCTGCTGCTTCTTTTCAAGAAAAGCTCTTGCATCGCTTTCATTGCCCGCCTTAAGAGCTTTCTCTGCATAAGACTGCATCTTATCAATCTGTGCATTACATTCATCCAATTCTCTCTTTGCTCTTGTCTCTTCTGCCATAACAGAAGCTGTCTCTGCCTTTACCTTGCCGAGGTCACTTTCAAGATTACGCATATACTGGTCTATCATCTTCTCCGGATCCTCGCACTTATCAAGTAATGCATTAATATTAGACGCCATAATGTCCTTAAATCTTGTTAATACTCCCATAAATCTCCTCATTTCTGCACACTTATAATCTAATCTATTAAATATGTCCTGTGTGCCTGACAATAAATACTGTTACATTCATATATCCTAAAAATATGTATCCCCTGTATACATATCTTTACAGATATATAAATTACCTCTTAAATATATCTTAGAAGTTCTTATATAATTATATAATAAATATACCTAAATGTCACTCTTTTTATTACATATAAATGTTATTGCTTAAAGGTTAAGCACTTGATATATAGTTTTAAATACTATATAATGTAACAATGATATAACAACAATGATATATTAAATATAGATAGCGAGGTCTAAGGACAATGAATAATAATACACAGTTTGTTAAAGAAGCTTTAAAGAAGCTTGTTAAACTTAACTATATAAAACCCGGAGATATACCTAATATTAATCTTTACATGGATCAGGTAACTACATTTATGGATGAACATCTTCAGGATGGCAAGAGAAAACCTGATGATAAGATTCTTACCAAGACGATGATTAACAACTATACTAAGAATGATCTGCTCCCTGCACCTGTCAAGAAAAAGTATTCAAGAGATCATCTCTACATTCTTGCATTTATATATTATTTTAAGAGTATACTCTCAATTAATGATATCAAGACTATTCTTGACCCTCTTACCAGTCAGTTCTTTGATACTGATAAAACATCTGAACTCGATATAATATATAAAGAAGTTTATAACATGTGTAAATCAGAAGTATCGTCAATATCCCAGGATATATCTTCCAAAGCCGATAAAGCTGATAATGCATTTGAGAATTTTACTGATAATGATGATGATAAAGAATTTCTACAATTTTTCGCACTGATATGTACTCTGATATTTGATGTATACCTTAAGAAAAATCTTATCGAAAATCTTATCGACGATTACGCTTCAAGACATCCTGTGACTGATGCTAAGAACAAAAAACAGGCAAAGAAAAAACAGGATAAAGAATAATAAGTCAACAAAACGCATGCATAAAAAATCTCCGGTATCAGGCTTTTTCATACATTAAAGCTTTAATACCGGATTCTTATTAAACGGACTGTAAGTGCAGGGTTTATGTGATAACTCAGCCCTGCACTTACAGTCTATTTATATTTATTGTTCACTTTCACGCTCTTTCATCTTATTAAAGATATGATCGTAACCCTCTGTTCCATAGTTAAGTGAACGATTAACTCGACTTATAGTTGCCGTAGATGCACCTGTCTTTTCAGCTATGTCAAGATATGTCTTTTTCTCCCTTAGCATCTTAGCCACTTCAAATCTCTGTGATAATGACAATAATTCGTTAATCGTACATACATCCTCAAAAAAATTGTAACATTCTTCCTTTGTTTCAAGACACAATATCGCATCAAATAACAGCTCCACTGCCGGTGTCTTTAACTTACTGTTCATAATTCATCCTCCATTCTGATGCACTTATATTTATTAAGACTTACATACTGTGTATTTTAACACGCTAAAGTCTAAAAGTAAAGTGTCTGTTAAATATATGAATTAAATAAATCCATATCCGTATTGACTATGAGTCTGTCAGGAAAGTCCACTTCATCTATAAGCTGCTGTGCAAGTGTAAAATTACATATATCTTCTTCTATATGCGCATCACTCCCTAATGAAATGCACACATCCTTCTTCTTACAAAGCTCCAGCATTTTAATATCATTTTCCCTTGCACCCTGTCTTGGTCCTGACGGCTTAAGTGATGTATTATTAAGCTCCAATAATGTATGATACTCTTTAGCAGCCTCAACCACCAGCTCCATATCAACCGGATATCTTGAATCATCCGGATGTCCGATTATATTAATATACGGATTCCTCATCACATTAATAAGAGCATTGGTATTTTCCATAACTGTTCCTGCTTTAATACATGGCGTATGAAAACTTGCGATTACAATATCCAGTTTCTTTAACAGTCCCTGTGGCATGTCAACGCTTCCATCAAGACCTATTATATTAGCTTCACAGCCAAATAATCTGTTCACATCATATTTTCTTTCAGGAAGTATTCCAAGATTAGTAAAATAAAGCAGGCTGCTGCTTCCCGGCATCTGTGGTGCATGTTCTGTAATTGCAAGATTTAAAAGACCTATGCTTCCTGCATATCTTGTCATCTCATCTATAGTATTATATGCATGTCCGCTTGCAATTGTATGTGTATGTGTATCTATTAAATATTTCATCATATCTCCATTTCTTTTATGTTATCCTTGTATGGAAAACCAGCCAGTTTCTATTAATAAATATTTCATCTCTTTTTTATTTCCATCCTATGCATTATATAAATATTTTCACGACATATAATACCATTATTTTAATGCATTTATAATGTATATATGAAAATTTTAGATATAATTCATACTTTATATCTGATAAACATATACAATATAAATATGGTTCTGATATTTATTTTAATATCATTCATTATATTATACTACATTTATGACAGTTTTCACCACTTGATTTTATTTTAACAGGGTATTAAAATATATACAATTTTCAGAAACATATAAAAATACATAATAAACGAGGTTTTATAATTGAAGCAATTTAATTTTCAAAAAGTATTTTATAAACAATTTCATATCAGAAACGGCATTAACAATAATGATACCGGCAGCCATACAACACAGTCGTTATGCCGCAGAAGCTTAAGGACATTATCTGCGTGCGTTCTATGTTTTACTGTGTCTTTTACCTGTATTTTGCAGCCTGTACACGATACATATGCAGCGACACAGGAGGATTTAGACAGAGCAAATGCTGCCCTTGATGCACTAAAACAACAGCAGGCACAGTTATCATCTGATTTTTCTAATCTTAATTCACAGCTTGAAACTTCAGGTCAGAGAATTGCCGGACTGGACAGCCAAATAACACAAAAGCAGACAGAGATTAACGATTTACAGATAAAAATTAATGATTTGTCTAATCAGATATCAGATCAGTATAATTCTATGAAGCTTAGAATTAAATATATGTATGAAAAAGATAATACCACAATATTTGATTTGCTGTTAAACTCAAAAAGCATGGCTGAACTGCTTACACGTACTGAATATGTATATCAGATATCGCAATATGACAGGGAAATGCTTGACCAGTTAAATGATATTTATATGCAGAATAAAGAGGCAAACGAAGCATTGACTGCCGATATGAATGAGCTTAATTCACTGCGTTCACAGGCAGATGCCGAATACAATAATCTTAATACACTTCTTTCACAGACACAGACACAGCTCGATACTACTGCTGACAATATTACGGAAGCTGAACAGTTAGCCCTCCAATATGAACAGGAGCTTGAAAACCAGCGTATTGAGCAGGAACGCGCCGAAGCTGAACAGGCAAGACGTGAAGCCGAGGCAAAGGCAGCCGCAGAACAATCATCAGCCAATACCGGTATATCTTACGATATCACTTCCTCTGGTTCTGGTTCACCACTTGCACATAGTGATTCTGACCTTGCCATGTTAGCCGCCATTATTGAATGCGAAGCCGGCAATCAGCCATATATAGGCAAACTCGCAGTCGGAAGTGTAGTTATTAACAGAGTAAACAGCAGCCGTTTTCCTAATTCGATATCTGCCGTACTATATGCTTCAGGACAATTCACTCCTGTAGCCAGTGGCCGTTTCGCAATAGTGCTTGCAAGAGGTGCTTCTGACAGTTGTGTGCAGGCAGCGCAGGAGGTTCTTAATGGAAATATTGTTATTGATGCATTATTCTTTCATGTGTACAGAAGTGGTACAGATAATTACGGAACTGTAATCGGAGATCATATATTCTATTAAATTATAGATGGGCAAATAAAAAAGCCACATTACGGATTAGTACAGTTATACCCGGAGTTGATAACCGGTATATACTTTATATAACCCTTAATGTGGCTTTTCTTTATTTTACATACTATAAATACTACTTACGCTAATCTGCCTATACTATATATGACATTACATTTATAGCCGCCAATATATTGTACTATACTTATGATAAGCTAGATATTTTTAAATCTTCCGACCTCTTCTTCTAAGTCATTAGATATACCTCTATTCATATCTGCCTCGTTTTGTATATCCGAAAGGCTTCCAACAAGGTCGCTTGTACTTTCTGCTGCATTGGTTACACCCTGTGCACTTTCATTAACAGCAGTATTAATTCCATCAATACTCTCTGTCATATATGACACCGTTGTTTCAAGTCTGACAGCTTCCTGTCTGAACTCTGTTAATATATTTTTCATATTTTCAGCATCTTCATTATATACATCTGTCATATTAACAAATGCATCATAATCTTTAAGTACTGTACTGTCAACAAAGTCTATCATCATTCCTGCATTCTTTGAAAGCTCATCAACAGCATTCATAACCATAATACTTATTTCCTGAATATTATTAGCCGTATTTCTGCTGCTGTCTGCAAGCTCTCTTATCTCATCTGCCACAACTGCAAAGCCTCTTCCAGCATCTCCTGCCCTGGCAGCTTCAATTGATGCATTAAGTGCAAGCAGGTTCGTCTGGCTTGATATGTTAAGAATATCACCTGTGAGCTCATTAATCTTTTCGACACTACGGCTGTTTGCTATTGCTTCTTCAAGCATTTTTTTGATATCTGAAACCATTTTTGATGTATTCTGCTTGCTTACTTCTGCCGATGTTTTAGTCTCATCAGCTCTCTTTTTCATATCGTGGACAAAATTCTCACCGTCCTCCGACTTGGAATTAACATTCTTTGCCGCATTTAATACTTCCTGACTTCCTTCTGTTATCTGTGATAAAGTAGCTGATACTTCTTCCATCGTTGCTGATAATTCTTCCATAGCTGCTGAGACATTAGCAGCATTCTCATTAGCTGAGCCTATGTTATTCTCAATCTTTATAACACTTTCACTCATACAACCAGAACTGTCTTTAATCTTAGCCATCGCATTCTGAAGTGTTTCTATAAAATTATTGATTCCCATGCTCATAAGACCTATCTCGTCTTTTGTCTTTACATCTATTCTTCTTGTAAGGTCACCCTCACCCTTTTCAATCAGAGTCATCATATCATCAAGCTCATTAGATGCCACCCTGGCAGGCTTTGTTATTGTTCTGTTAATAGTTATTTCAAGAATAACTGTTATTACAATAACAAGCACAAGTACTGCTGCAATAATACCATAAGATGTATTAATGCTTGTCTTGCTCTGCTCAGACAATATTGATGAAGCTGTATTTAATTTCTCTGTAAATTTATCCTGTGTTGTTGAAAGCTTCTGTACAAGCACGTATGTACTCTTATTAATCGTTTCTACCTTGGCACTATCTCTTTTAAGATATGCATCTGCCAGTTTTTTTGTATTATCATCCAGTTCAAGGATATTTTTCTTATATGTTTCAAACTGTGCAACAAGCTCATCATCATGTGTCTGATTACATAAATCTTCCATTATTGCAAGACACTGTTCTATCTTCTTACTGTTTTCAATCACACCACTTGATGCAATTGTATTAACAGCCGTCTCATCATCTCTATATGCTATCTGTGATGTATAAAATCTGCATGTCTCTCTTCTTTGTGTCAGTTCATTATTATTTTCCTGTAGTGCCATATATGTATCTGAAAGCTTGTTAATAGCTGATTCACTCTGTTTTAAAGAATAGCTTGAAATCACTCCCTGAATTATAAAAAATATTAAAAAGATACATATTACGCCACCAATTTTTGTTCCAATTCTATTTTTCATAATAATCCTCATTTCTGAGCAGCTTTGTTGCAAAGAGGCGAAGAAAATTTCGCACAGGTGATTTTTCTTCTGCCATCAGGGCTACTTGTTCTGCTCAGAAACAAATAGCCCATTCACTTATGAACTTGTGATAAAATAAGCTATCGAGCTTATTTATCATTCTAATCTCCATTCCGCAGGCATTTTTAATGCCAAAGGAATCGCATCAGCATTATTTTTCACACTATTCATATCTTACATAATCCACAATAATACTTCCGCCTTCTTCCTTAACTTCACTATTATGTGCAATAAATATTCCATGCTTAACACCTACCCAGCGGCCTGCCTTTGCTTCTATTGAAATTGCATCATGATAATTAATTCCATCATAGCTTATCTCAATAGTAACCTCCTCGACAGGTGCATTTTTAACCGGCAAATCCAGTTCCATATGATCTATATGTCCTGTACATTTTACTGTATACTTAAAATATATGTCTTTGTTATCGTTAAGTTTATCACAATCAATCACTTTTTCAGTAACCTTCTCGTCAGTATAAGGCATATCACAATCGAAGAACTGTGTTGCTTTAACTTTCTGTAATACCAATTGTCCATCCTTTAATTCGACTGCCATTGCCATATACTTCATTCCAAGAGATATAATTCCGGCCCTGTCGCCATTTTTCATTCCCGCTATACTCATCTTTGTGATACATGTAAATTCAGGTGCAGGCCATTTTTGAAGAAGCAGATTTCTGTAATCTCCGATTGGTCTTAACGGAAGTGCATTGACGGCATTTAACTTAATACATGACTTGTCAGGATAATATTCTATCCAGTTATTATCAGGATTAGAATTCCACTGCCATTGCATTCCCAGTCTGTCATTGTCAAATTCATCCGTTGTATCAGGTTCGCATACAGGATATTTTGATATATCAGAAAGTTCTTTTTCACTCTTTCCTATATCAGGCTTTCTATATTCCATAACCGGTTCACCATAATCATTGCCCGGCTTATTAACGCCTATTACTGGCCAGTCATTTTCCCAGTGCATTGGCTGAAGATGCATTATTCTTCCTGCTGCATATACATCCTGAAAATGTAAAAACCAGTCTTGTCCTGTAACTGTATCCACCCATGCACCCTGATGAGGTCCATTTACCTGTGAATCTCCCTGTCTCATTACAACCTTGTATTCATATGGTCCAAATATATTCTTAGAACGAAGAACTGTCTGCCATCCTGTCTTTACGCCTCCTGCCGGAGCAAATACATAATAATAGCCGTTACGCTTATACAGCTTAGGTCCTTCTATTGTAACCTGATCATTTTCATTACCATCAAATATCTTGACCTCTTCACCTATAAGTCCCATACCGTCCGGCTGCATCTCAACCATATGAAGTACGCTCTTATAACCTATACGGCTCTTTGCAACTCCGGCTACAAGATATGCTCTTCCATCATCATCCCAGAATGGACATGGATCTATCCAGCCTGCTCCAGGTCTTATATTGACAGGCTCGCTCCACTTTCCAAAAGGATCTGTTGTTGTTGTCATGTATATTCCCTCATCCGGCATTGGAAAACATACATAATATACACCTTTATGATACCTGATTGATGGAGCCCATACCCCACAACCATGAATTGGATTCCTGTATCTAAACTCAGGAATCTTATCCAGAACATAATTAACAACCTTCCAGTTTACCAGATCTTTTGAATGAAGAATTGGCAGGGCCGGAGCATTGCTAAAGCTTGAAGCTATACAAAAATAATCTTCTCCCACCCTTATTGCATCAGGATCTGAATAATCTGCATAAAGAACAGGATTCCTATAATTTCCATTACCTAAGTCTGCTAACCACATTTTTCTACCTCCAGAATTTTAATATGAAAATATATGACAATTTTTATGTATATAATACAACAATGTGGTCAGTATTTCCACCCCTTTTGTTAATTTCTTTTATAAAAGATTTATTATTTTTTCAAAGAAGTGCTATATCATGTTAAAAGTCAGTTTTTCATGTATTTAGAAGAAATACCTATAACGGTTATATATATATGATATTTATTACTTTTATATATATAATATATCAAAATAGTGCATTTATCAATAAATATAAATAACGAAAAATTGTATTTACACATGAAAAATACTGATTTTTTGTCATATAAAAACTGTTGTAATCCCATAATATATTACAGGAAGTCATAATATTAAAATTATATAGTAAATTTACATAATACAGATTAATTATCTTATATCCAGTTTATGTATACATACTACTATGATATCCCCATATATTATACATCAATTACAACAGTTATTATTTATATATTCTGTTAATACTTTATAATTATAAAGCCTTAATTCTTTCAAGAGCCTTTACAGTATTCTCGTGTGAACCAAATGCTGTCAGTCTGAAATATCCTTCACCACTTGGTCCAAAGCCTGAACCTGGTGTACCAACTACATTAGCATTTTCAAGTAAGTAATCAAAGAATTCCCATGAAGTCATCTTATCAGGTGTCTTTAACCAGATATATGGCGCATTAACACCGCCTGATACTGTATAACCTGCTGACTTAAGACCTTCAAGAATTGTTCTGGCATTCTTCATATAATATGCAATCTGCTCATTAGTCTGCTTCTGTCCTTCTTCCGTATATACAGCTGCACCTGCTCTCTGGATAATATATGGAGCACCATTAAACTTAGTTCCATGACGTCTTGCCCAAAGGCTGTGAAGTGTAACATCTCCACTCTTTAAGTCCTTAGGAACTACAGTGAATCCAAGTCTTGTACCTGTAAAGCCTGCATTCTTAGAAAAACTCCTAAGCTCTATAGCACATGTTCTTGCACCTTCACATTCATATATAGTATGAGGTACATTATCCTCTGATATATATGCTTCATAAGCTGCATCATATATAATAACAGCTCCTACCTTGTTGGCATAATCAACCCACTTCTGAAGTTCATCCTTAGTAATAGTTGAACCTGTTGGATTATTAGGGAAACAAAGATAAATAATATCAGGTGTTTCCTTTGGAAGCTCAGGTGCAAAATTAGTCTCTGCTGTACAAGGCATATAGATGACATTGCTCCATCTTTGCTGTTCAGGAATATAATCTCCTGTTCTGCCTGCCATAGCATTAGTATCTACATATACAGGATATACAGGGTCACATACAGCAATCTTATTATCTACAGAAAAGATATCACCAATATTACCTGAATCTGACTTTGCTCCATCACTTACAAATATCTCATCTGCATGAATGTCAGCTCCACGCTTCTTATAGTCATGTTCTACAATGGCATTTCTTAAAAATTCATATCCAAGATCTGGTGCATAGCCATGGAAAGTCTCTGCCTTAGACATCTCATCTACTGCGCCATGAAGTGTATCAATAACTACCGGTGATAATGGAAGTGTAACATCACCAATACCAAGTCTTATAATTTCCTTATCAGGATGTGCCTGTGAATATGCATTAACCTTTTTTGCAATTGTTGAAAAAAGGTAACTTCCTGGTAACTTTAAATAGTTTTCATTAATTTTAAACATTACTATTCTCCTTCTGTCATTGATTAATTGGCTGCTGTTCACACTATGATAGTGAGTATTTTACGGATTCATCTGTCTTATTCTGATTAAAATGAAACGCATCCTGCCAATCTTTATAATTATACACTATTTTTTATATTTCAACAATAATTTATAAATAACTTTATTGCGTTAATGATAAAAAACATTATTAATACATTTTCTTTAATCTCTCATATTCGTCAATTATAGCCTGTAAAAGCTTATTATCTCCATTGACATTATCCGGATGATATATCTTTAACAGTTCCCTGTATCTTTTTTTTAGATTCTGTGCATTATCCACGCCCTTGAAAAATATCTTGACCCCCGATGAAACTGCCATTCCTTTTCTGACTTCTCTTGCTATCTCATCACGATATACTCTTTTATTTCTTTCGAATTTTTCTTTATCTATAGCAAGCTGCCTTGTCTCTTTCTCCAATATCTGCCACTGCCTGTCAAATAACCTCTTTTGATTTTGAAGCTGCTTTTCAAGAATTGCATTTTTACGCTGCTGCTTTTCAAACATTCCACGTTGTATATCGAGAAGTTCTCTCTCATCCTCAAGTGACTTTCTTAATTCTTCCAGCCTGATATTTTCCTTAAACAGCCATTTCTTCTTGTCAGCTAATAGCTTATCCTCCAATGGCTTATCATTTTCTGGCATGTTATCATCACCTATCATTCAACAATCCCCATTTACCTGTTCTATAACATAATATTGTTATAACTATATACCGCTATGAAACCAGAATACTTTTACCGTATTACAGCCCTCTTTAGTTCTGATTGTATGTGCAACACCAGGTAATGCTACAAATGAATCGCCTGTCTTTATAGGAAATTCTAAGTCATCTAATTTTGCAAATCCCTCACCTTCAAGTACATAAAAACCTTCCTGATCAGGATGACTCCCCGGCTTGTTACTAAATTCATAATCAGGATATTCTGTTATCCCTGAACAGCAGCCATTCACACAACCATTATCCTGTGTTAGAAACTTTAACGATCTGCTTCCCTCTTTCTTTTTTTGTAATGCTTCATCCATTGTTATATATGGTTTTAAATTATTCTTATTATTCATATTAATCTCCATTCCGCAGGCATTTTTTCTTCTACCATCAGGACTATTTGTTCTGCTCAGAAACAAATAGCCAGTTCATTTATGAACTTTTTAAATGAAATTACGAAAAGCGGAAGTCTTTAATAATAAGACCCCCGCATTCATTTAATCAGATATACGAAAGCTTATCTGATAGCAGATATTCAATTACTTCATATAATCCATGCTATAACATAGTGCGTATATTTACTTATTCTTGTATCTTAATAATTCTGTATATGCAAGTAAGAATGGTCCAACACCCTTAGCATCATTTTCAACAATAGGTTCTGACATGTAATAATCATATGTACCGGATCTTCTGTCCTTTCCACCAAGACCTGCAACAAGACATATACCGCCTAATGAAAGTTCTCCATCCTTATTTTCTAAATACTTATTGCATATTCCATCTATCGCTTTCTCGCCATACTTTCTGTATTCTTCCGGCAGGAAACCAAGACGTACACCCTTAAGAAGTGAATATGCCATAATAGAGCTTCCGCTTGTCTCAAGATAGTTCTTATCCATACCACCAAAATTAACCACCTGATACCACATACCACTCTCATCCTGATACTTAAGCATTGACTTCATAAGATCTACATATGCATCTTCTAACATCTTGCATTCCTTATCATACTTATGATCTGAATTGTCAACCTTGTCAAGAGTATCAAGAAGTGCCATAGAATACCATCCGATAGCTCTAAGCCATATATTCTGTGAAAGACCTGTTACCTTATCACACCAGAAAGCTTCCTTACTTGTATCCATTGCATGATAATATAATCCGTTAAGTGGATTTCTCATGTTCTCAATTACAAACTTAAACTGGTTAAAGATATCATCATAATTCTTTCTGTTATTAAAACGTGTCTCATATTCAAGGTAGAACGGCTGTCCCATATACATACCATCAAGCCATACCTGATTAGGATATATATCCTTATGCCAGAAATTACCTGATTCACATCTAGGCATAATAGCAATCTGGCTGTATACAAGATCTATAGCCTTCTTATACTTTTCCTTACCTGTAATATCATATAGCTCAAAAAGAGTCTTTCCTGCATTGACATTATCTATATTCTTCTCTCCAATACTATATCCATCAATGCTTCCATCTTCTCTTACTCTGTAATCAATAAAATCATCAGCAAACTTTAAATACTTCTCATCTTTTGAAATAGCATACATTTCAAGAACTGCCTTAATCATACATCCGTCAATATAATTCCACTTAGACTTTAACCCCTGTCTTATCTTTTCAATATTCCAAACTGGTGCGTCAGGTGTACTCTTTTCCAGTAATTCATCAATGTACTTAACAATAATATCCATTTATCTTCTCCTTTATGTTCCCTATTACATTAACACTTAAATTTTACACTAAAAATTAAGTGTTTTCAACTGTTTAATTAATAAATTTATATGTGTTTACATATATCTTGTTATTTTGATGCCTTATCTGTATATGGCTCTTCTCCTTTTTTAACAGATGTAACAACGTAAATATTATTATCTTCATAATACTCAAGCTTTATAGTATCACCTATATTATATCTTATAATATCTATATTATTCGATAGTAATATATCATATATCTTATCAGAACCATCAAGCATAATATAATAATGAGAATTACCATCTGTTACAGCCTGTATCATCTTTGAAATAGAACCCATAGTACTCATCTGGGTCTTTTGCTCTTCCTGTGTAATGCCATTATCGCTAAGAAGCTTTCTATAGTTCTCCTCACATTGTGCAACAGTATCTCCTATTGCAACATTCTGATATTTTTCTATGTTAAGCATAGCATATGATTTTACGAGTCCTGCACTATCCTTCAATGCCATAAAATATGTAGGCTCATTATCTACATTAAGAAGCAATGGAAATGTAGCCTTATAACTAAGATTCTGGACCTTTCCTTCTGCTGATGACATGGCAGAATATTCTTCTGCACCTGATATCTCATAATAACGGCTCTCCATTGTCCTCTGGTTCATAAGGACAAAGCCTACATTCGACTTATCCTGTCCTACTGATGTAATTCCCGTATATACCCATACGTCATCATCAAGTGCTATATAATTATATCCATCTGTAGTCTTAAGACAGTCTTTCTGACTCAATACACTATTAAAATAACCATGCTTTAACCTACCTGAATAATTATACAGATTAATAAGCATATCTGCCGAATATACCTTATCTACCCACTGTGGGACATCTTCTACTGCATAATCATTAAGTTCGCCTGTTATTGCATTACACAATACAACTCTTCCTATCGTAACACCACCAAACAATCCAATGTTATATTTTTTAACAGGGCATATCCAATAAGGTGTTCCGTTATCATCAATCTCAAAATTAACATCATCAAATATATATGCAGGATATGCAAACCTTAAATGTCTGTATATATTTCTTCCAAAGTGGTCACTCTTTGAATACTTAATTGGCTCTGAAAGTCTTACACACTCTGCCTGCTGCGTCGTCATGTCTATGCTTATATATGCCGGTATTCCTGACGAATGATTCGTAAACCACTTTATAAGATTACCATATTGCAAAGGCGATACTCTTACAGGCTTATTATTATAATTAATCTGTGAATACATATTACTTACCTCAAACTGCGATACCATATCCACTATTGTACCCATTACTCTGTTGCCTATTGTAGAAGCTGAATCTTTATCCAATATGGGTATCTTATCATACGACACTTCCTTTATATCCTCTGTAAAGTCTCTGTTTTCAACCTTAAGCAGTCTCTGATATGCAGAAGCGTTAATAATCTCTGATGATAAAATGCTTCCTGCAATATATATTATTACAATTGCCAATGTCGCAATAATAAGACCATTTCCTACTATCTTAGCTGTTCCTGTCCTAAATACAAGCTTATGACTCTTCATCTGCCTGTTCTTAAATGTCTTATACTTCTCTGTAAATGTTGCATTAAATACACAATATGCCACTGTTATAATAGCCATTAAAACTATTATAAACTTCCAGAATCCCGGTGCATGTATATTAATTGCCGGAAGTTCTACATAATAATATGCCGCTCCAATAACAATAACCGTAACTATTGCAAGTATTACAGCCGTAAACTTTTTCTCTTTCATCATACCATCTCCTAACATAATATTTTCAGATACATAAATGCATATAACTTAATTTAATTGTTATATTTGCAATACATTTATAATTGGCTTTGCAGCTTTATCAGGCGTGCCTGATTCACATATCTTTCATAATATATTATTATATGTCAATTATCACATCTATGTATAGTCTATTCTCATATTGTATATTCTGCATGCATATATCGTCAACTGTGATTATCTTCTTTCTTTTTACATTATTCCTATTATTGCCAAATCTTAAAATGTTCAGACGGTATTATAAAGCCAATACATAACTTTTTACTTTATATTCATTTCTTATAATATATAATAACATATAATCCGCCAGATTGCAAACATTTGTTCGCAATGTATTCCAAATATATTTATTGACTTTTAGTCAGATTAATAAGAAAATATATACTGTTTATTGTGATATGAATAATCAGAATCTCTTATACTCATCATATCATTTTACCAATATTATTTAGAAAAGAGGATTATTAAAATTATATGAAAACTGGAATTGTATTTGAAGGTGGAGCATTAAGGACTGTTTTTTCATGCGGCGTTATGGATGCATTTATGCAACATAACATTCTTCCTGATTACATGATAGGAGTTTCTGCCGGAGCCGCCTATGGTGTATGTTATGCTTCTAACCAGCCGGGACGTAACCTTAAAATCATTATGAATTACAGGGATGATAAACGTTATATGAGTGTAGGCAATATGATTGACCGTAAAAACAAATGCTACTGCGGACTTGAATTTTTATATGAAACAGTTCCTAATAAGCTTGTACCCTTTGATTATGATACTTTTAAATCTTATCACGGAGAATTTTATTGTGTGGTTACTAATGTTCTTACTGGTAAGCCTGAATACATACGTTACACAGGTGACGACCCGACTAATCAGGTTTTGAAAGCAACCTGCGCACTCCCTATGCTTTTTCCGTATATTTATATCAATGATACGCCTTATCTTGATGGCGGGCTTAGCGACTCCATACCTTTTGAAAGAGCTTTTAAAGATGGCTGTGACAGGGTTATTGTAGTTCTTACAAGACAGGCCGGATATAAAAAGACAACTTCTGCCTCCACAAAAATTATGGCAAAGGCTTATCTTAAATATCCCGAGCTTGCAAATGACCTCCTAAAACGCGCCAGCCGGTATAACAGATGTCTTAAAAAGCTTGAAAGATATGAAAAAGCCGGCAAGGTAATAGTCATCAGACCTGAGCATACTGATGGTTTCTCAAGAATGGAAAAAGATAAAGAAAAGATACTTGCTTTATATCAGGATGGCTATTCAAAGGGAGTTAGGTATGCCGACAGGGTTAAGGAATTCTATGGGATGTAGATTATTATTACACTTATAGTACATTATATATTATACAACTTATGCCATACCTTATAAAATCAATGATGATGGTATGACAGGATGTTAATGTATATCTGTTTAATTCAATTGTTACATCCTAAATACACAAAAACTATGTTTTAATAAATTAATTTAATATGACAGGCTTTGTCACGAATCACATGTATCATATTGTCTGAAAAAATATTATAATTAAATCAGGAGGCATCAGATATGGATAAAGAATATAAGAATTATAAAGCTGACAGAGTCCTTAAACTGCTATTCCGTTCTTTTAATTTTTGCAAAATATTCATTTATATTTTGGATTGTAAATCCTATCTCTTAGTTAACGTTTTAAGAATAAGAAAAAGCACGGTGTGCCGGATATAATTGCAGGCTTTGGAATGGCGGCTTTAGTGTATGCTGTGCAGGGTGCATGTAACATTTTGGAAGTAATAACATTTCCAATGTTCGTATGTGCAATGGCACCAGTGAATTATAATAAAAAGATTGTTAAATAATTGTAAAGTGATATAATAAATATAATGTATTTGCGTGAAAATTATATACAATTGAATACATAAGAAAGGGGTTTGTAGCTATGAAGAAACAAAGGAAAATATCAATTAAAGCCAGGCTTTTGGGAAGCATAATGCCAGTCGTTATTGCCATCGTAGCAGTACTTGTGCTTATTGCTTATCAGGCATCAGCGGGCATAATTGAAGATTATT
>ERZ791785.484-NODE-484-length-34152-cov-33.805731_pt1 | contig 34152 bp, 29 predicted proteins | sample MGYA00509947_ERZ791785 | MGnify/ENA primary metagenome ERZ791785 (study PRJEB30046, sample SAMN00791982) | human gut metagenome | study: EMG produced TPA metagenomics assembly of the A metagenome-wide association study of gut microbiota in type 2... | reverse complement strand
CCTTAGCCGGGAAACTCATTTTACAACCTTGGGGGTGCGTAAATTTTTAGTGTTTTGTGTCTGAATCTGATTAAAAAAAGATTTCCAAATAACTATATTCAATGGTTTATTATTTGTTTGACAACACTGGCAAAAACCTCGATATATACCACTATGCCCATATTTATTGCCATACACATTTGAAAAAATATTCTGCGTTATTAATCTGGCAATTTACGAAAAATTTCATGTAATACAATGCAGCAGCTGAAAATTTTGGAAAGTCATCAGGCTAAATATTAATGATACAGCATATTAGGATTTTAAGCATATTCTCATTCGTGCGAATATCAAAAATCCACACCTACGCCCCCGAATTTTGAGATGAACCGCCCACCCAAATGGTGTTCACAACCTGACGATTGGCATCTTGCGCAAAGCCTGAGCTGATTTTGTGACTTTGGGAGAAAATTAGAAAATCTTAGTGTGTCTGTAGATACACAGTGATGTTCTGCCACGGATGGCAGAACAAGGCTTCACGAGCCACGGATGGCTCGTTGAACGCCGGTCACGTCACTCCGAGAAAATCTAACTCAGACACACTTAGACTTTTCTTATTTTCGTACAACGGAACCAAAATTACTCCGGCTTTGCGCAAGACGCCACTCACAAGCCTACGAAACACCATTTGGATGGGCGACGCATGCCTCAACAAACCAGCATTTGTCAGTTTTCATTATCCTACCACACAAGCCAACCGAATACCACTTTTAATTTTCATAGAGTTCCCCATCCACAATACGCACCACTCTCTTCGCATGTTCAGCAACGCTCAGATCGTGTGTGATCATAACGATCGTATTTCCCATATCACTTAACCGCTGAAACAGTTTTAACACTTCTTTTCCGCTGTTGCGGTCTAAGGCACCGGTCGGCTCATCTGCAAGCAGAATTGCCGGCTGACCGACTAAGGCACGTGCAATCGCAACACGCTGCTGCTGACCACCGGAAAGTTCGTTTGGTTTATGATCGATACGCTCTGCAAGCCCTAACATTGCAATGGTATCCATACTTGCATCCTTTGCTTCTTTTAAATTCATCCCGCGCATTAAAAGTGGCATAACAATATTTTGAAGCACATTATAAGTTGGAATCAGATGATATTTCTGAAAAATAAATCCTATCTTCTGGTTGCGGATATTAGTCAGTTCCTTTTCCTTTGCCATCTCAATCTCAACACCGTCAAGATTATAAGTTCCCCCGTCCATAACATCCATGCAGCCGATAATGTTCATCAGGGTACTTTTACCAGAACCGGATGGTCCTAAGATAGCAAGATATTCCCCTTTTTCAACGGTCAGTGAAATGTCTTTTAACACATGCAGTGAATTAGCTCCCATTTTATAGGATTTGTTAACATTTTGCATGGTGATGATTTCAGGTAAATGCTGTGCTGCGTCCATATATGCTCCTTTCTTTGTGTGTGACTCATTATGTGTATAACCCTTTATATATGACTCTTTGTATGCGGCTTACATTACAGTAACATCCAGATTTCTTCGATCACATCATTGCCGCTTATGTCTGTTTCTACCAAAATCTTAAGCAGATCACCTGCGGCAAGACGTGAAAAGGTAGTTTCCGTATCTGATGCAGTATGTACAGTTACACCAACAGGAATCAGCGTTGTGACTGTCTCACCTGTCATATCTGACATGCCACCCGGTGCGTCTGACGGCATCTTGGTGCTGTCCATATCTGGTGGCACCTGCCCTGCCTGGTCACTGCTGTCCTGTTCAGTTGACGTACCACTCATATCCGCCGGTGCCTGTCTGTTTCCAGCCTGTTCCATACTGTCAGAATCCGCATTTTCTTTTGCCGCTTTCGCCACTGACTCATCCACTTCCATATAAGTTATCTCGTTCCCCTCAATCGACGAAACATACGCATAAACATACTTCTGATTATCCCCTAACAAACTTCCCTCTGCCTCTGTTCTCCTCATCCGCCACATCACACCTGCACCAATGAGAATAATCACTATTAAAATTACAACTATAACTGTTACTTTCTTCTTCATCAAATACCTTTACCCTTCTAAAGCATTTCGAAAAACCTGCAAAACTCTCTATAACGTAAACTCTTTCAAAATCTTTTTTAACCTTTACTCTGCTCCAAGTGCCTCCACCGGCACCAGTTTCGACGCCTTATATGCCGGATAGAATCCAAACAGTGTTCCCGTGATGAGTGCAAACAATAATGCGATCAGAAATGCCGCCGGCGTCAGTTCGACACGTACTCCAAGATATCTGGCCACCGGGGTGACAAGCAGACTTGCAATGACGCCCAGCACTCCCCCAATCAGGCTGATTGCTGCAGCTTCAGCCAAAAATTCAAACAGAATATTTTTCTGTGAACAGCCGATTGCCTTTAAAATACCGATCTCATTGGTGCGCTCTTTGACTGACACAAACAGCACATTCATAATTCCTATACCGCCGACCACAAATACGATAGCCGCCATTGCGATCAGAAGCATCGTCAGAATTTCATTCGATGCCGACGCAGCTTCCATCTTGCTTCCCGCATCCTCAAAAGTAAACTCTGCATTTGGATAGGAAATTGCAAGTACTTCTGTGATTTCTTCCGTGACACCGGATACGTTGCTTACATCTTCTGCGATCACAGTGATCGTCGGATTCACATTTGTTCCCACTAAATATTTTACCCCTGTCGCATATGGAATAAAAATGGAATCATCCGGGCTGATGCCGGATGCCACCGTCCCCATGGAAGACAGAACTCCGTTAACCACATAAGAACGGTCATCTATATAGATCACACTGCCATATGCATCGATCGCACTTCCAAAAATTTCTTCTGCAACAGATACACCAAGCACACAGACTTTCTCTTTATTTTCATCATCAGATTCTGTGATAAAATCCCCGACTGCAAGACTCAGATTACTGATGGATGCATAATTATCTTTTACTCCTGCGATCGAATAGGTCTGTGCCTCATCAAGATCCCCGCCATCCACCGCAGATCTGGTCGTATAGGATATCGTTGCCGCCGAAATTCCGGAAACAAAGGTTTCAATATCATCTACATCATCTTCATCCAATGTGATATTTTCCTGATTCATGCGGTCTTCCATATCACTTCCACCGCCAAAGAAGCCTCCCCTGCCCCCCGGCATGCCGCCCCCGTCACCACCAGGTCCGCCGCCATTTCCACCAGACGGACCACCACCAAAGGAATCACCGCCGCCGGAAAATCCTCTCGAAGAACCACCCGAGCCTCCCATGGAAGAACTGCTGCCGGATGGTGCCCCGCCACCGGATGGCATCATCATCATACCGGAACCTGATGAATCACCGGAATCCTGATTTCCACCACGATTTTTATCTCCACCGTCATAGGAAATATCGATCGCACCTGCATTTAAGTTTTTAAACTGGTCTGCCACATCCTCCTGACCGCCTTTTCCAATGGCGATCACCATCACGATCGTCGCCGCACCAACAATGATACCGATCGAAGTCATGATCGTTTTAAATTTATTCTGGGTAATATTGATCCAGACCAGTCTTAATAATTCAGATGGTTTCATTCGTTTGTCACCTGACTTTCTATCAGAACCGTTTCTCCCTCGGAAAGTCCTTCCGTGATCTCCACATTGACACCGTCAGAAAATCCGGTCGTAACTTCTTTCTTTTCAATAGTTCCATCACTGTTTTTGACTTTCACATAAGATGCAGTTCCTTCGTTGATGACCGCCTTATTTGAAACATAAACAACGTTTGTTACCTGTTTTTCAATAAACGTCACATTTCCGGTCATATCGGTATAAATACCGTCCACATCACCGCTTAATTTTACCGTCACATTATAAGAAACCGTGGAAGAACCGCTTGATACAGAAGTATCGATACTTTCAACTTCGCCGGAAAAAGTCTGGTCTTCGTAAGCGTTAAGTTCAATCATGACCTCATCCCCGATCGCAATACCGGAAATATCTTCCTCCGAAACGGATACTGTCATCGTCACTGCATCCGTGTCCGCAAATGTTACAATATCCGTACCTGCGGACAGATCATCTCCTGCCTCATAGCCGACTGACATGATCGTACCGTCATAATCTGAATAGATCGTGCCATCACCCACAAATTCTTCAAACTCAGCTAATGCTTCTTTTGCTTCTGTCAGTGTATCTTCCGCTGTTTCCACAGAAACATCCACACCAGTCACATCTGCAGAGTACTGGCTGTCTGCATTTTCATAGTTTAACATTGCTTCTTTATATTTTTTCTCTGCCTCAACGGATTTTGTGGTATATGCACTCTTTGCTGCTTTTAATTTGTTATATAACTTATTGTAATTCTCCTGTTCCGTTGCGAGAGATTCACTTAAATCCATGCCACCATCGATCATTTCCTGATAATAATTAAGAAGTGCCTGTGACTCATCCACTGCTTCCTGTGCTTCATCCACTGCATCCTGCAGTTCACTGATCGTTGTCTCATATTCTTCCTGCGCCACACTTCCCTCTGCCACACTTAAGTTATAAGAATAGCTGGCACTTACCTTTTCTTTCGCTGAACTAAGTGCTGCAGAGTTATAATCTGCCGAAGCCTCCGTCACAGCTTCTTTTAATTTTTTCCGATATTTTTCAATACTGTCATCTGTCAATTTCAGCAGTGCATCGCCTGCCTTTACCTGCTGTCCAACTGAAATATACACTTCCTCTACCTCTAACGCCACCGAAGAATTACCTGTTGACGTTCCTGATGCCTGCGTTCCACTTGTCTGTCCACTTCCTGAATCCGAAGATATACTTATATCCTCGTCCATATCCTGTGAGATACTTCCGATCGTCACGCTTCCGCTCTCCGTAATTCCAACTGTAAGAGTTCCATATCCCGCTGTCGTCTCTTTATAGACAGTCTCTGATTCCGCGCTGTCCGAAAACTGGTGTGCATATACACTGATCCCTCCTATCATAAGAAGGGCTGCTGCGCCTAACGAAAGAATTACTGCCACCTTTTTCTTTTTCATTCTGTTTTTTCCTCCTGTTCTCCCTGGAATATAACGGTTGCGGAAGAACCGGAACCAAGTTTTCCATCCGGATTGTCAATTGAAATAATCACCGCGTAAGTGACATTAGAAACACTTTCTCCAGTCGTTGCCGAAGATGCGATCGATGAAACAGTTCCTGTTACTGCTCCTTCCCGGTTTCCTGATATCATGACAGATACCTCTTCACCAACATGAACCTGCGCTACCTTCTCCTGTGACACTTCCACTGAAATCATGATCGTCTGTGTATCACAATACAACGCAAATGCAGTACCCGGCTGCAGCGTATCTCCTGCCTCATAAGGCACTGCTGCGATCGTTCCATCCTCATCTGCAGTAACAACACCATTTTCCAACGCAATCAGTGCAGTCTGTTCTTCTTTTAATGTATCAAGTGTATTCTGTGCAGATTCCACTGCACTTTCCAGTTCCGAAACAGTTGCCTCATACGTACTTCCCGCATATTTACCTTCCACTACAGCGGTATCATATTCATTTTTCAGTTCGGCTTTCTGTGCCTTTGCATCACGCTCGGCCTGTTCATAATCAGATTTCAGATTATCTAAACTCTCTGTCAGTTCTGTAATTTTTGTATTGGTTTCTTCTACATTTTTATTGTAAGTCTCGACTGCCGAATCAAATTCCTTCTGTGCCTGTTCGAGTTTGCTCTGCGCCGCATCTGCCGCCTGCTGTGCCGCCGTAAGTATATCAGACTGCTGCTCTCTTGCCGTGTAATCATCCACTGCCTGCTGTACAATGGAAAGCAGCGTATCTGAATCTGCTCCTGCCCCGATCTGCTCCCTGATATTTGACAAATCCGCTGATACCGCCTGACTTGTGCTGTTATCAGACTCCTGCGCCTGTGTCAGCGTATCCTGTGCCTGTGCCAACGCCGTCTCTGCCGCATCAACTGCCGCCTTTTTCTCATCAATCGCACATTCCACATAATAGTCATTGTTATCAATCTTCGTCTGATATTCAGATATCTGTTCTACTACTTCATCATATGCTTCCTTTTTTTCTTCCACTGCAGCATCTAGCGCATCTATCTGCGCCTGATAATTTTCCTCTGCAGTCTGTGCTGTTAAATCGGAATCCTGCTTCGCGCTCTCTGCGGAAAGTTGTCCACTTGCAAGATCTGCCTTTGCTGTTTTCAGCGTATTTTCAGCGTCATGAATGGCATCTTCATAATATGCCTTTGCTGATTCCATGCTTTCATCCGTCAGCTTAAAAAGGGCATCCCCTTTACTCACAGTATCTCCGGATTTGGCATATATCTCTTCTACCGTCATTGTCACTGCATTTACCGTAAATTCCGGCATCTGGCTTGTTGCACCGATCTGTGTTGTACCATCTTCCGAAAAAGAGCCGTCTGAACTCTCCTGCTGATCTGTATCCTGACCTTTCTCATTCTGCTCCGTACTGTTCGTCTGTGCTCCGGATGCTATCGCCTGATACCCGATCCCACCTGTCATCACACAAACAGCTGCAATGCCGGCGATCACACTCATCATTCTTTTTCCTGGTTTTCTCATTATCTTCCTCACTTTCCATACTCACGTGCTCCGTTTTAACGGTATAAAGATAACATCGCAATTTAAAGAACAGCTGATTGTAATGTGATGGTTATGTGAAAGAATCGTTAAATATGTGTGTCAGAAATGTACGCCACAAACTACAAAGAGCCGGAGCAGCGCATATCCGCACTGCTCCGGCTCTATCATTCTATTATTTATAATTTCAACTGTAATATTTCACATACCACCGTCATCTCATCAGTGAATCTCTCCACCTGTCGTCTTCACATCCTCCTCATTCTCAATGATCGCCCGGATTCCATACTCTAATGCCTCCTCTATCATCTCAGCCGACATACTTGGTGTTCCTTCCGGAAGATCGAGTGTCTGCTCCGGCAGATACGGGACATGTACAAACCCGCCTCTCATATGCGGATATTCTTTGTCGATCATATAAAGGACACGATACATGATGTCATTGCAGACGAAAGTTCCCGCTGTGTAGGAAACCCGCGCCGGTATTTTGGCTTCTTTTATATACTGCACCATGCACTTTACCGGGATAGAAGCAAAGTATGCATTCTCTCCATCCTCTTTGATCGGTTCATCTGACGGCTGCTTTCCCTCATTATCCGGTATGCGTGCTTCCATCAGATTAATGGCAACTTTCTCGACTGTGATCCCGGATCTTCCACCAGCCTGTCCCACACATAGCACAGCATCCGGATGATGTTTTTCCACAGCAGTCCTTATGACTTCCTCATCTTTTCCAAACACAGTCGGGATCTCCATTTTGATCACCTCTGCTCCTTCTATCCTATCCGGGAGCAGTTTTACCGCCTCGTATGCAGGATTGATCGATGCTCCGCCAAACGGATCAAACCCTGTCACTAATATTTTCATCGGAATACTCCTTTATCTCCAGTTATTTGTTCAGAAAACGATCCCACTCTTCCGTATCCCCGGAACCACTGACGCGCAGTAAAAATGTATGATCCTCCGTATCAACAGAAATGATATAACATCCTTTTTCCTGTTCAACAGAATATACTTCACAGCCCTCTAACTCTTTGAATTTATCAGCATAATTTTCCGGCAGGATCACGACATCCTCATTTTTCTTTTTTAAGTTACCGTTCGCATCGTAGACTTTATATCCTTCCTCCACAAATGCCTCAATTACCGGATCACTGATCTTTAAGACAAGCTCATTTGCACGCATCTCCCTGATATCACGGTTACAGGAATTCTCCGGCAGAATCGTCACATTATCAAATACAATCTCAAACATCCCGCTTACAGCACAGATCTGTGCGATATATGCCTCCTTAAAATTAAAGTTCCTCAGTTCATTTATTGTATGGTACTTCATGGTAATCCTCCTCATTCTGCATATATGCTTTCGTCCGAAATGCACGTCCGAAAAATCAGAGATTTTCCGGACTGACGGGCATTCGCCTTATCACATGAGAGCAAAACAACAAAGTGTCTGCGAGCAGCCATTTTTTGTTTTACCCTCATGTGGCACTGCTCATTGCTTACGCACATTATACCATCTTCTATTTCGTTTTGACAATTTGAAAAAAATAACGTACAATTCTTTCGGTCAGATTTATTTATCATGATTATTTTACGGAGATGAATCTATGAAAAAAATCGCTTTTTTTGATATTGACGGAACCTTAACTTCGGAGATCGACGGTTCACTGCCTGAAAGTGTAATTCATGCAATAAGACGTGCACGCACCTTCGGTCATCTGATGTTTATCAATACTGGCCGGTGCTTTCAGAATGTAGAACCGCGTTTCAGACGGATCGGCTTTGACGGTTATGTCTGCGGATGCGGCACGAACATTTTCTGCTCCGGCACGGAAGCACTGCACGTTGCCCAGACGCACAGCATTACCATGCAGCTTTTAGAAGCAGCGCGAAAAACAAATGTGGATATCCTTTTCGAATCCAGAAAAGAAGTAGCATTCGATAAAAGCAGACCTCTTACACACCCGGATGCCATACGCCAGTATGAAGCATTCGTAAGCCGCGATTATGATATGCCGGAAAATTTAGAAAACCCGAACTTCTTCTGCGATAAATTTGTGATCTGGTATCAGACTCCCGATCAGTTAGCAGAATTTCGCAAAGTCAGTGATCCTTATTTTACCTGCATCGACCGCGGCGGTACTTTCCGCGAATTTGTCCCGACCGGCTACAGTAAGGCAACCGGCATACAATATGTGCTCAACTATTATCATTTAGATCTTAACGCCGCCTATGCGATCGGCGACAGCAACAACGATCTGCCGATGCTCTCCTATGTACCAAACAGCGTTGCCATGGGAAATGCTTCCCCGGCTTCCCTGTTTGATCAGGTATCATTTGTAACCAAACGCGCAAGCGAAAATGGTATTGCTTACGCCTTAGAGCAGCTTGGATTTTTTGAACAATAGTATGTTTTTATGCGATATTTTGTTTCAGACAGGTCTTAATGTCATCACTGGCATTACTGATCTGCCTTAAATGGAATGTGTCTGTCAGATACTGCAGTACATTCGGGCTTAAAAATGCTGGCAATGTCGGTCCAAGATAGATATCGTGGACACCAAGACTCAAAAGTGCCAAAAGATCTGCCACCGCTTTCTGTTCATACCACGAAACGATCATGGAAAGTGGAAGACCATTGACATCCGTTTCAAATGCGTCTGCAAGTGCCGTCGCAATTTTAACTGCTGAATATACATCATTGCATTGTCCGACATCTAAAAGTCTCGGCAATCCTGCCACCTCCCCAAAGTCCAGCTTGTTAAACCTGTATTTTCCACAGGCAAGTGTTAAGATCACACAGTCTTTCGGCACCATCTGGGCAAATTCCGTATAATAATTTCTACCCGGTCTGGCACCATCGCAGCCTCCGATCAGGAAAAAGTGCCGGATCTGTCCACTCTTTACCGCTTCCACAATTTTATCTGCCTGACTTAATGTTGCAGCATGCCCAAAACCGACCAATATCTCCTGTTTTTCCTGGTCTTCTTTAAATCCTCCAAGCTCTAACGCCTGCTTTATGATCTCACTGAAATCTTTTTCCCCTTTTTCATTTTTTCCAATATGCTTTACACCTTCCCAGCCGACCACGTTTGTGCTGTAAATACGGTCTTTATAACTTTCTCTTGGACGCATCAGACAGTTTGTAGTCATCAGGATACAGCCCGGAATATTGTCAAACTGCTTCTGCTGATCCTGCCATGCACCTCCAAAATTACCAGCCAGATGCGGATACTTTTTCAACCCTTCATAGCCGTGACATGGCAGCATCTCACCATGTGTATAAATATTGATACCCTTGTCTTTTGTCTGCTCTAACAACATCTCTAAATCCTTTAGATCATGTCCAGAAACAATAATAAATGGACCTTTTTTGATCGTTACATCCACTTTGTGCGGATACGGATTCCCATAAATTTCCGTATTTGCCTCATCGAGTTTTTTCATAACCGCAAGTGCCATTTCCCCGGTACGCATTGTCATACGGATCAATTCTTCCACCGTCAGACTGTCATCTGTGGTCGCCTCAAGCCCTAACAGATAAAAATCATCCACCTCATCGCTGTAATATCCAAGTTCTCTCGCCTGATGTCCGTACGCGCTGATACCTTTTAACCCATAAATGATCGTCTGGCGCAGGGAACGGATATCCGGATCTAACGTGTTATCATACATAATTCCTGCAAGAGGTGCATCGCGCAGCATATCACTTTTACTCTCTGGCAGATCATAGGCTGCATGCGCGGTCGGATTACTGCTTTTTCCTGCCATTTCCCTGACCTGCTCTTTGATTCTCTGTGATTCACGCAATAATTCCAAATGTGCATCCACATCAAAATTCACATTTGTGAGTGTTGTAAACAGCACATTTTCAATAAAACTTACCACCGTTTTATCCATATGTGCACCGTTTTCCATCAGCACTTTTCCATAACAGCTGATCCCCTTTACCTGAAAGATCAAAAGATCCTGCAGATTTGCGATCTCCGGTGTCTTTCCACAAACGCCGAGTTTTGTGCAGCCCTTTCCATTCGCCGTCTGCTCACACTGATAACAGAACATCTCATAGTTCAAATCCATGTTATTTCCCATATTTTATCCTCATATCTTTCTAAAAAAATTCCATATCCGCAATATTTTTTACAATCTTGTCCATCTGCTCTTTTGTCTGTACACTTCTCGCTGCATCAATAACCTGTCTTTTTTCATCTTCCGTCATCATGGAAAACTGTCCTAATGCCTTCTCATTCATCGCCAGTCCAAACCCAAGTCCTACCGGTAAACCATCTTCTTTAATCATATATCCCTGTTTTCCTCCCGATTTTTTTCACAAAAAAAGTAAATGCTCCAAATATGAACATTTACTTTCTCTTTTGTATTTTTATTAAGTTTTCCCGGTTATTGCCGGTTTTATACAAGTACTCTGCTTAAAACTTCATCCTCACGCACCAGTTTCTTTGCCGCCTCCCGGTAACTCTCCTCATGCAGATAAGTGTGACGGAACGGTTTGATGGACGGTGCCATATCGATTGCCCGGATGAAATCATCACGTTTCATCTGAAGTGTCGCTGCGTAATCAAAAAATCCGGTTTCCCTAAGAACCGTCTCAACACGCACATAACGGTGATCCTGCACTTTACTCATGATATAGGTCGCAATGCCAACCTGGATTCCATGTAACTGCGGTATCTCTAATATTTTATCTAATGCATGTGAGATCAGATGCTCGCTTCCGCTCGTCGGTGCACTGCTTCCTGCGATCTCATTGGCGATCCCGCTCATGGCAAGTGAATCGACCAGCTCTTTTAAGAACAGTTCATCTTTAATGCTCTCATACGGCGTCCGCACAAAACTGTTGACCGCCTTTTTTGCGATCATCACCGCAAAATCATTTACCTCACTGTAACCACACTTTTCCTCATAGATCCAGTCATAAATAGCTGTGATCTTTGAGAGCATATCACCGATCCCGGAATAAATAAACTTCTCCGGTGCAGTCCGTATGATCTGTGTATCCACGATAATGCCATAAGCAAGCCTTGCCGGAACGGAATTCCGCTTTCCATGGACAAGAAGTGATGCGCTTGCACTGGAAAATCCATCACTTGAACTTGAAGTCGGTACACTGATAAATGGAATATTCCGTAAAAAAGCTGCATACTTTCCGGCATCGATGACCTTTCCTCCGCCGATGGAAATGACTGCCTGTGTCTTGTTTGGCATGGCAAATGCCAGCGTTATGATATCATCAATATCTACCGTATCTAACTCACTATATTCTAAAACCCTGATCTCCTCCTGTTTCAGGGAAGCCATCACGTCTGTACCAAACAGATCGATCAGACCATTTCCAAAAAAGATGACGACCTGTTCGATTCCTTCTTTCTTTAAATAACTTCCAATCCTTGCTAAAGCACCTTTTCCTACTTTTAAAATTGACGGTATTGAAATACCTTTTCCTGCCTGCATTCTGCCTCTCCTTTTTCAATTTCCTGTATCTCTTAATTATTTTAACCAATAAATCTCAGCCCAATACGGATGCAAGTGTTTCCTTTAGCAGACTGACATTGACCGGCTTCGACAGGTGACCATTCATACCACTTGCGATTGAACGTTTTACGTCCTCGTCAAATGCATTTGCACTCATTGCAATGATCGGAAGTGTTTTTAAGTCTTCCCTGTCAATCTGCCTGATCGTGCGTGTTGCCTCTAGTCCATCCATTTCAGGCATCATAATATCCATCAGAATCAGATCATAATATCCTGGCGGTGTAGTGCGCACACCTTCCACTGCCTCTTTACCATTATATGCTTCCTCCACCTCAATGCCAAATGTTTCTAAAAGAGTACGCGCGATTTCCATATTCAGTGCGTTATCCTCCACTACAAGAACCCTTTTTCCGGTGAAATCCCTGGATAGATCAGGTGTTTTCTCTTGCAGCCGGCTCTTCTCCACTGGTTTTAACTGCAGTGTAAAATAAAATGTACTGCCTTTTCCCGGTGCACTTTGTAACTGTATCTGTGAATCCATCATATGAATAAGGCGGCTGCTGATCGCAAGTCCTAAACCGGTTCCCTGTATTCTCGCATTTTCAGATGTATCTGCCTGCTCAAAGCTCTGGAAGATCAGATGCTGCTTATCTTCCGCAATGCCGATTCCATCATCGCTGACCTCAAAATAAATCTCCGATAATTCTGCTGTCTTTTGCATTTCACGAACAGTCAGTTTCACATGACCACCCATATTGGAATATTTGACAGCATTTCCAAGCAGATTCACAAGTACCTGGTTGATTCGGAGTTCATCACAGATGAACCAGTCATTCTTTAGCTCAATATTCTGTGAAAACCGGATGTTTTTCTCTGCAATCTTCGATTCAAGCAAAGGCTCAAGTCCCCGTATCATTTTAGCTAAATCTGCCTGTTCTGACACAAGCTTCATTTTTCCGCTTTCGATCTTTGACATATCTAAAATATCATTTAATAATCCAAGCAGATAATTAGAAGAATTTTTAATTTTGTTCAGACAGTCAATACGTCGTTTTTCTTCCTGTCCATCTCTCAGAGCGATCTCTGCCATACCGATAATTCCGTTCATCGGTGTGCGGATCTCATGAGACATTCGTGCCAGGAAATCTGATTTTGCTTTTGCTGCAAGATCATGACGCTGCAGATTGATCTTATTTTGGATAATAGATCCTATTTCATTTAAATTCTTCCGGTCTTCCTCATGATCCAGTATTTTTTGATCAATACCCATAAACAGGATACTTCCTGCATAAGAACCATTGTCAGCCATATGATAGAGTACTCCATCCGTCCGGTCTGCAAATTTTCCCAGTGTCGGATCCCTTAAAACTTCTTCCGTAACCGGCAGAATCTCCTGCACTTTCTTATTTTCAATAAACTGCTGGTATTCTGAACCGGAACAACGACTGACTCCATCCCAGTTCTGAAAGTTTTCTGTATCTTTCCAGTTATATAACAGGCTGTTTACCAGATATTCCCTGTTAAAACTTGCAATGACAAGATTTGCAAGATTATATTTTTCTTTTAACTTCAATGAAAGAATATCAAGTATGACTGCAAGTTCTCCTTCTCTGTCACACAGATTGATCGCTATAGAGGAAAGGTTCATCTGTTTTAACCTGCCAACGGAAGCGATCTCCCGGAATGTGGCATCTGCCTGCATACTTTTTTCATTCTCCGAAAGTTCCTGATAAATCATAATGTCATAACGACTATGCTTTGCAGCTGCTAATGCCTTTCCTGCCTGCTGTTTACTGTCTTCTTCCCGATCATCTGCCATTACACGCGTAATACCGCATTTTAAATTCAATGTAAGCAATTTCTCATCTGTCAGTGCCGTAAAATCCTGCCGGACCTTTTCAATCATTGCTTTTACCTGTGATGTCTGCACATCAGGGAGCCATAGCAGCATCTGATCTGCACCTGCTCTTATATAGATGACATTTTTGAAATTCTGCTTACCACATTCTGTTACGAGCTCTCCGGCAAGCTGTTCTAATAAAATATCTCCAAAAATCAGTCCATACTGCTCATTCACTTTCGTGAAATGACGGATATCAATAATAGCAGTAACACCTTCCGGGCATTTTTCACGCGCTGTTCTCATTGCTTCCAGACCATATTCCAGACGGTAAAATAATGTGACCGGATCTAAAAGCTGTTTCTTTCTCTGTTCTTCTTCAAGAAGTTTTCTCTTTTGTATGTTGTGAATACAGCCAACTACACGCTCTGACTCCCCTGCTTCGTCCAGCATAACACTTCCGGACAGATTTACCCAGGTATAATCGTCTCTCGCCCTGTAACGCATCCGAAAATCAATATTGAGCTCATTTTTTGCATTGAGAACATGATACACAACACGTTCCCTGTCCTCCGGATAAATATATCCGTTATCTACCCACTCCGGATGTTTCACACAATCCCAGATACCATCAAAATTACCGCTGTTTACAACTTCTAATATTTTTTCTTTCTTACGATACGTGAAAAATATATCCTGTGAACTCTCAACTGCGATCCGGTATCTTTCTTTTTCTTCCAGAAGCTGTGTTTCCGTCTGCATCTGTTCATCGGTCAGATTTTCGATCACTCCATGTAATTCGTCAATTTCAAGAATATTTGAATTTTTAAAATCACGAATCCCGGTAACTCCGCCACGTACACTTTCCATCAGACGGTATACCGGCTTTGTAACATAACGGATCAGACAGTATACTAAAACTGCTGCAAACAGTGCACCGCTTATGATTGCCGTGATCATTTTAATATAGACTTTTCTTCCGATCCCATAAATAGAATCTTCTGTGACAAATCCACACAATACCCAGTCAGCATCATCATACGGCACATTATTACTGTAAAGTGATAACGGCTTTGTTACCACATAAATATCCTGTTTTCCCATCTGTGCCCCGGTGATTTTGCACAATTCATCTCCTGCATCTGCCTTAAATTCCAATGCATGATTATCTCTATATACAATATCATACAAAGCACCTTTTCCAACAACACTCTCATATTTTCCTTCTGCATTCTGGATCATAAGCGCATATCCGGCATTTAAATCACCATCCAGATCCCTGACAGAGAAATAATTCGAAAGATAGTTAAGACTGATCTCTACTCCTACCACCCCATAAACCGTTCCTTCATATAACAGCGGTACTGAATAAGTGATCATCTGATGGCCGTCCATATAATGATCTTCCAAAATAAATGTCTTTGCCCAGTATCCTAAATCCCTCATATTCACTTTGGTATTCCGGACTGCCTGCATATAAGGCCTGTAAAAAAAATTATCCGCATCACGGTTTCCATTTCCTGTAAAATGAAAATCTGTACTCCATGCACTGTCTAAAGAAATGGACAGATTATGGGACAACCTTTTATTTCCACGCTCCAATAAAAGGTCTGCATTGGACTCCGTTTTTGCCTGCGGATCAGAATCCCTCACAAAAAAGCCTCTGTATTCTGCTTCCTCATTCATGGGACTGTCATTTGCAAGAATCAGGAAAATACCGGAAGTCATATTATATTGGAGTTCATCTACCATGTCAGGAAATACTGTTTCTAAATACTGTTCCTGAATCTCTTTTGATTTCAGAAACTGCCCGACATCCGCATGATTATCATCAAGTACCTGTGACAGATCACTGTTTAATTCATCACTTTTCTTATAAACAGAGCGCCACTTCTCCACCATATCATTTTCAAGAACCACCTGTCTGTTCTCTACAATATGGTTTACAACACGTATATTATTCTCCTCCAGATTCGACTTTATCCCGCTGAAAACCAATGTAAGGAACGGCACGATCCCCTCAATCAGAACAATTCCCAGAATCGGTATCAAAAATATTTTTAATAAAGTCTTTTTCTTTTTCCCCATGCAATCCTTACCTGTCCGTCTCATTTGCTCAGTTTATTTCCACACTATTTTGCTGCAGCAGAAAGAGAACTGCAAAAATCATTGTACCAGTTTTCAAATGCCTCATCTGAAAGATATGATTCTAATACTTCATCCCTTGAGGTTCCCTCTGCAATAGCTGCATCGATTGCAGTTTTATCCTCAACTGCCTTATCAGACAAATTATAGTCTAAGATTTTTCTCGCATCATACCCCTTTCTGAAACTTTTCGGTGTATAAAATTTCTTCTGATCAAAATTCTCTAAGATGTATTTCAGACAATCATAAGACTTTTCATTGATCTCTATATTATTATCTTTGATAACCTTATCTAATGTTTCAACTTTATTTGCCTCTTTTAAAACCGGAAGATATGCCGAAGCACAGCCAAAACGGAGATTCTGCTCTTTCTCTGTAATCCATTTTAAAAATACACAGGATGCATATTCATGTGCATCATCTGACTTTGTAACAGCCATTCCTGCCCCCTGCTGCACCATATAATTTTCTCCATCCTGCATGATCGGCGCATCCTGAATAATGTAATCGATCGGATAACTCTCCTCTCCATTTTCTACATTATCCGGGAAATATACTGCCGAAGATGTAGCTCCGGTATATGCAAGAATATCTCCTGTTTTCACGTCATCTGAACGAAATTTTCCGTAAGATTCAAAATATCCCTTCACATATGGCACATAATAATCATCCCACAGACGACGCATAGATTCTTTATCTGTATTTAATGTTACCTCTCCATTTTTTACTTCAAAGATTTCTTTTCCCATCTGTTTCATTCCGATAATGAAATAATTAGACATGGAATCCCTGCCGTAAAATGCCTTTCCATCATCCGGAATATCCGGTGTCTTTGCATCTGTCCATTCATAATAGCGCTCAGCTACATCAACGACTCCTTCAATCGTCTTTAATTCATCCAATGAAGATCCTGTCTCTGCTGCAAACGGCTCCCAGTCCGTTTTATTGATCATCATGATTTCTGTTGATTTTGCAACCGGCAAAAGATACAGTGCACCATCGTCCTGAAAATATCCTTCTTCAATATAAGAGTCCACATAAGAAGATAATTCATCTTCACTGAAATACTGTGTCAGATCAACTAATTTACCCTCCTGCTGTGCATAATACGCCGTATCAGCATAGGACGAAAAAATATCCGGCAGATCATCTGCCCCCACTTCTCCTTTGATCGCACTCTGAACCGCCTGTTCTAAATCATAAACAGAACCCTGGCTGTATTCTTCCACATAAATTCCTTTTTCTTTTCCTACCGTTGCATTAAATTCTTCCACAAGCGTATCAAAAGTAGCCTGCTGTGCTCCGTTGTAATAATGCCAGACCGTAAGTGATACCGGATTGTCCGGATCTAACTTTACCTTTGCAGTCTCACTATTCTGCGACGTTCCACATCCTGCAAAAAACGGCATGGACAATGTGATCATTAGTACTGCAACGCTCCATCTTTTCATAACTTTCCTCTTTTCTTTCGTAAAGGCTCCATCTGTCCCTTCATTCATTCTTTTCGTCATTCTGCAGATGATATTACATCCTGTTCCTGCAGCATCTCGTAGGATTCAGAACCCTTTTCCTGCTCTACCGTCGACATAAAATATACTTCATCCTTTTGAAAATGATCTATCCATACAGATATAACATCAATTGGCACTTCCTGTAAATTTTCAATCTGTGCAGAAACCCCATCACTGACATATTCATATGTATTTTTTAAAGTTTTTCCATCTGCCGATATTTCAAAAATATAGGTTCTGTCTACTCGAAAATATGCATTAATAACACCAAGCAGGTTCTGGATTGCTACATCCATATCCAGATCTGATGACAATTCTTTAACGTTGTAGATATAGGAAAGCATAGACACAAAAATCTTTTTCCGGATATTTTTTCGGAACTGTACCAATAATGACAGATCGATAAGCATTGACACTACCGGAAACAGAAGAGAAATCACAAATCCTGTATTCCTGTGATAAAAATTGTCTGCATCAAAATAACAATACAGAAAAGCATCGCTAAAAAGAAGTACCGCAGTAGACACTTGCATCAAAAGCAGCCACTTTCTCTTTTTCTTATCAAAATTATTACTTAAATACATACATAATGCTGTGATCAGGCAAAAAAAGGCAACCGCAGAAAAGCAATTCTACCTGCGTTGACTGACTATGAAACATTTTTCTTACTCCTTATCCTATTGTAAAAAGGAACAATGCACCTTCTTTCAAAGATACCCTGTTCCTATATTTTAGTATCCCATTAAAGGCTGTTATCCGAGTTCATTGTAACATACCTGATATTTCATAGCAATGCCAAACTACAGAGCAGCCAGTAAATAAGTCCCAGAACCCAGCTTGAAAAAATACCATACAAAATAACAGGTCCTGCGATTGTAAATATCTTACAGCCGATTCCAAAAACCTGTCCCTCTTTCTGAAATTCAATCGCCGGTGCTGCAACACCATTTGCAAACCCTGTGATCGGCACAAGTGCTCCTGCTCCTCCCCAGTTCGCAAGTGACGGATACAGATTCAGTCCGGTTAAGATCACAGATAATAAGATCAACAGGATGCTGCACCAGCTCCCTGACATTTCTTTATCAAGTCCTAAATTTTTACAGGTATTTAAGATCAGTTGTCCGATGCAGCAGATAATCCCCCCCATCACAAATGCTTTTGCCATATTCGCAGCAAGATTATGTTTGGGTGTTACTGATTCCACATACTCATTGTATGCCTGATCCCTTACCTTTTTATCTGCACCGGCTGATACTTCAGATAAGTTTTTCTGCTTCTCCATGTTTTTCCCTCCCGTAAAATAATCTGAATTTTACCGGATTAGTATGACACGGTAGTCTGTTTTTTATGCGGATCACGCACTTCTTTCCGCTAAAGGTAATGCATCCTCCGCCAGCAGGAACCATCTGCTCTTGGTCTTGATGATCTCCCGCTGAACATTTGTAACCTTCACAGGTACAAGCTCACTGATACCAAAACTAACCATATCATTTCTCATCCCTTCCATCTCCATTACCTCCTGTAATCGAAAAACAAACCATCAGTTTCATCCAGCATTGAGAGAAATAAGGCTATGCCTTATCCCTCAAAAATATCGGCAAAAATGTCGACAAGCACATGACCTAACACTCGGAAATCAAAATCCTCCATCACTTATCACCTCCTCACAGTCAAAACATTCCTGGCAGCTGCTACTCATCAGCACTGGCAACAGCTTCAACCAGAATATCGACTACAGCGTAACCGATAACCTTAAAAAGCTCTTCCATACTATCACCTCCCTGCGAATCTGTTCTTTTTCCCCTTGACTGAGTTTATTATAACTCTTCATATGGCAATAAACAACGGAATCATTTCTTCATCAAACTGTTACGAAATTAGCTTGTATAATTGTATTTTTTTCAAAAAAATGTTACGATGATAGGAACAACAAGAGTTTTTATATAAAAAGGGAGATGGTACTATATGGGATTTACTGCTATAAATGATGCGCAAAAAATAAGAATTTCTTTTAGCGATAAAGCTATATTTACGATAGAAGACGATATGACTGTGTTTGGTGTTACATCCATGACAGCTTTCATCAATACCGTTATAACAAATTTCCATGATGAAGCAGCTTCATCCATATTTACCTATTTGGAAAAATACCGCTCAAAACTTACCGGATGTCTGAAAGATTCCAAATCTGGCTTTCCTGAAATTGAACTCAATAGAGTCATCGATATACTTGTTGCCCAAAAGGAAACTGAGCTTAAATGCCACATCGAAAAATTCAAAAAAAATAAGGCTCACTCGAAACTGTATTATATTAATGATGAAAATGCAGATTTTTTATTCGGAGATGAATGTATGGAAGCAGTTCCATATGGTGATCGTTCAGGGCTGTATATAAAATGCCTGATTGAAGAGTACGCATCTCTTCCATTTATAAAAAGAGAACAGATTTTTAGAAAAGATATTTATGACCAGATAAATATTGCATGTGAAAACAATTACATCTTAGATGTTATTGTTTCCATTAATGACACAAAACAGACTTTTTGTGTCTATCCTTATAAAATCGTTGCAGATCCAATGTCCACACAAGACTATCTGGTCTGCTATTCAAGAAAAAAAGAATACAGCGAAAAGAATAAAGTCATTGCTTCATTTTCCATGTCGAGAATTAATATCTCACGGCTTTCCAGAAGCCGCACTTTTCATCTGAACCAAAAAGAGATAAAGGACATTGAATGTAAACTGGCTAAATATTCACCTGCCTATCTGCTTGGTGAAGGGGAAGAAATACATGTAAAACTAACCGAAAATGGAACGCAGACTTTCTTAAAAAAACTTCACTCACGGCCTGTAAAAAATGAAGAAAAATCCACGGAATACGAGTATGTATTCGACTGTTCTGAACTCCAGGCATATAATTACTTCTTTTCCTTTGGAGCCGATGCCGAAATTCTTTCTCCTCCATCCCTAAGACAAAAGTTCGCAGATTCCTATGCAGCGGCTTCAAAGCTCTATCAAGCAAAATAACTGCTTTCTTACTTACACAATCTCAAACATTCCAAACCCCTGGGAGTTTTTTGCTCCCAGCCCCGTCTGATACAAAAAATCCAGATATCTGCGTTCACCTGCTAAATTCAGCTGTACAAACCATGCTGTCACATAGCTGTTCTGATATCTTGTGACGATCTTTCTGGTTTTTACTCCTTCATTTTTTGAAATGTCCAGTGGTTTATACGGCGCAATTCCATAATATGCCTGATATTTACGATAAAAATTGTCATTGAGCCTGCCATAAAATTCTGCTTCATCCGGATCATAATAATATGTTTTTCCAGTAACAGGATCCGTTGCATAAACTGTTACCGGAGACTTCATCCGGATCACAAGTTCTGACTCTTCCACTGTATAATCAAATAGTTCCAGTTCCACATCACGATACAGTGTTTTTCCAAATGTGATCCCATAATAATGAAAACTGTCTGCCATGAGCCTTATCAATAGTGGCTCCGGGCTTCTTACCTCAAAAGATACCTGTGAATCAAAAATGATTTTCCGGGCTTTGATCTGATAGGAGCCATTTAACTGTCCAAACTGAAACATCTTATACTGACGACCACCTCTGTTGTACCCGCAATCATGAACAAAATCACCAAAATCCGGCACAATAGAGATTGCCCGGTAAATAACCGACTGTAAAATATGATTATAATTGATCGGCAATACAAGTGGTCTGTCAAGCCGGATATGTACTAATAACTGCATAATTATCCTATTCTGCCTGCTGGCCGTGTACCATACTTTCCGTTTCTTCCATTATTTTTATAACTATTCTTTTTCACTGGTTTGTCATTATACGGCAGCGAAAAATCCTGGTCGAGAATCTGTGGTAATGCTTCACTTATTTTCATACTCTCACGATTTCTTGCCATTCCACCTGTTACAAATGTAAGGTTATTCGTAAACCATTTATACCCTTCATCTAACAGCTTACCTTTTTGTTCATTTTCTTTCGGATAAGTGATCTCCACATCAGCAGGAACAGTTTTTAATCCTGCGATCTTATAAAACTCTTTTTTTACCGTATTGCTGAAGCCAACACTTTCATATGTAATATCATCAAACTGGTCTGCTTCATCCAGTATATATTTTATTTTTCCGTCATCCACTGTTATCCTGCGCTCTGTCACTCTGTCAACGGAACACATAATGCTTCCCATTCCAAGCGGCTTTGCTCCACCAAGTTTCAGCCCAAGTCCCTCCGTACCACTGTTTAAGATCCAGATCAGCTGATCTAACTGCTTCTGCGAGATTGATTCAAAATATAGTTTTCCTGAAAATTCAATTCCCTCTTTTACCATCCGCACCGTTTTATTCAGATTTACAGGCACTATATTTTTTGGCAGATTGACCTTCTGGTGATGCCAGTAAAACTTACGTCCCCGCAGTTCACCCGGATAAACGTTAAGCTTCTGATCTGCATAGTAATAATCGTATGTCCAGAATTGTGCCCCTGCTGGTCTTTTCAGATAAAAATCTACATTTCCAAGCTTAGGCTCTCCTAAATTCTGCAAAGTGATCCGGGAATTGAGATAGTATTCTTTCACATCCAATTTTTCTCTGACATACATATCTGAAAATCTCACTTTAGAACCCTTGCAATTTTCATTATTTTTTCTCACATATCCGAAAAGATCACATGCAGGACATACCTCTTCCTTACATGGTGAAAACGAACCTGCAAGTGTCTCAATGTTATGATCTGATATTTCCTTGGAAAATACTGCAGGAGCTAAATACAGAATTCCATTCCCCAGTTTTGAATAGCAGACAGGAAAATACCCTTCTCCTTTTTCCTTCAAAAAAAGCTGCAGATCCTGCTTGTATTCCTGATATGCCTTCTCATTCAAAGAAGATACATTTGGCTGCGACAGATATGACTCTATCACTGGAAGCAGTTTTCTTTCGATCACATCCTTCGATAACGATCTTTCTTCCGGACTCTGTGCGTTTTTACCGGCAAAAATATGATACCGCTTCTTTCTGCAGCCCATTCCCCATTTGATCAGACAGCCGCTGCCGTTAAAATCTCCGTCCTTTGAAAAGCTGTAATATTTTATCAATCCACCCGGTCTTATCCTATTAAAATATACTATCGTTCCATTACTGTATCTTTCAGACACGTCTTCTTTTTCTCCACAAGCCATTTCGATACGATAAGAATCTGCATTTAATAGTTCAAGTTTTCCATTGATCGTACGGTGGATCAAAGCAGGCTTAAACTGTCCCATCGTTCTTTTTACCGGATACGCATCTACATTTAATATTCCCATACAAGAATCCGTCAATGTCTCATATACCTGCCTTACAACACCGCGGATCTCACTTCCCGGTATTACCGGAACATGGTACTCGTTATCATATGTGCGATCTGTCTCAAGCTCCGTATAAGAAAAGAAGTCATAAGATTTATGATCCTTTACCTCGGATTCCTTAAAAGCGTGATCCGAACTTGAATTTGGAATAAACAATGGTGTTTTGGTTGTAACCGTATATTCTATCACGCCAGTATGGATGTCCGTATCTTCATATGCTTTCGCTTTTTCCTTTGGAAAACGGATAAAATTATATGGATTTACAAATCCCCTCATACTTATCTCACCTCTTTCAGCCTATAATTATTTATAGTCATAAGATCGTTTTCATCATAAGATATATAATTTACAATCTCCACATAATCCTTACTCTCATCCGGTGATTCCTGTCCCTTTGTAAGCGTGATTATTTTTCCCTCTGTGTATGTATCCGAATGAACATTTTTTTCATCCCGGTCACAATAACTGATGATTTTATCATCCACACACAATTCGATATCCCCGCGCGCCGATCTGATAAACCGGTATTCTTTGTACTCATCAAACAAATGCAGTTCTAAGAGTCCCTTTTGCATCTCTTCTGCAGATGGAAGACGGTCGCGGTCATATGGTTCATAAACAACCCGCCCTGTATAAAGAGCATACATTATCCCATGCTCCGGTGCTTTTGCTAAATTCATGCTCTCATACCTCCATCTGGACTCATATTTTTAAAAATATCTGCGATATATCCATCCTCTTTTCCTGCTTCACCATTGATCAGAACCGGACCATTTACGCAAAATATGCCACGCCCGATAGAGGTAAGACCACCAACTGCCAGAAAACCATTTTGCAGATCTTTGACGGCAAGCATTAAAATACCCATGATCCATCTGGCATCTGCCGGATTTTCTTTGATACGGACAGACATCTTAAGTGTAAGGTCTCCATCAACATAAGTTCTGTCTGTATATAATGCTCCTTTTTTGACTGCTCCTTCAAAACGGCTTACTCCTGTCCTTGTCATCGTAAGCGGTCTGGCATGCCAAATAACCGCTTCATTGATAATGATATTAGATGCGCATGCTTCTTTTTTATCCACGAAACCGAACGCATAGTCCATGATACCTGCGATATTTAACGGCATTTTTGTACCATTTTTTTCTAACTCCCATAAAATTTCTTTTACCCTGTGCCGTATCGCTCCTGCAAAACTTGTTCCCGGTATGACCGGCATACCATGATCTGTCAGATGTACATAATCCGGTTCTCCCTTTCTGGCAGCATACTGACGGATACTGATTCCTCCTTTCATACGCAGAGGAATTTCAATTTTTATCGTCTTTGCATATAGAGGATCAACAGACATTTTATATTCTTCAATCTCATTTTGGACATCAAGCCATGTCTTATCATCATAAGCCTGTGCATATTCCAGATAGTTTGTTTTATCATAGCATCTGCTGTTTACAACTGTTACTTCAAATGTACCAAACCCTCTGGTCTTTTTATTTCCAAGACGGATCTCTGATTGATCGATTCCATAAATAAAAGCTTTTATCCCACCTGCCATTTCAGGCTCGTCATCCGCTTCGCGAATTACAAGTTCTATAAAAAAATATGCCTCCGCTCCGGTCTCCAATATCTCTGTATCATATTTACTCTCCGTTTTCGAAGTCTTATTATCGTTTAACGAAACACTATCGCGAACGGAAAACGCGACTGTTTTTTCGTCAAAAACCATATCTGATATATAGACAGAACTCATCCTGCCATTTCCATCCGCACTTAAATACCCCATCATACACGGAGAGTCTTTTTCCTTTTCCAGATATGCCCTCATAGCACCTGCAACAGAACTTCCTGCGACAAACGGTCTTCCATCTGCATCTTTTAAAACATCTGAATCCGTCCACTTTTCTTCTCCTGACGAAACACAAAGCGGAGCGGTAAACCGGACTTGTATTCTTAGAACTTTTCTTTTTAAAATCCTATTACTCATGCATCCTGCTCCTTTTGCAATATCTTTACACAGTATTTCAGATCTATGATGTAACTGCGATACATAAACCTGTACTTCTCATTATCATCCATGTCACTGTGGAACTCTATTCCATAGTTCTTTTGGATTTCCCGTTCTGTTTCAGCTGCAATACTCTTCGGATCTGCTTTTTCCAGAATCTTAATGCAAATGTTCTTTTTCTTTTCATCTTCAATCTGTCTGATCTGTTCTGACATGGCTTCGTATGATTTTTCTGTCCGGAAAAGTACCCTGATCTTTGCCACAGCTGCATTCAATACCGACAAATTTATGCCGGATTCATTTTTGATATCACTGGTAAATTCCCCAGCTTTCTCACGGATATTTTTTTCCGCTTTTTTTTCAAAATCATCCTGCAGCAGTGTATAAATAATTCCTGTTTTACCATCCAATTTCCGATGATCTGCTTCATCAGAATACTTCGATATATATATCTTTCCTTCCGAAGCGGATTTTTATCGCAAACTTCTTCCAAGCTGTCTAATGTAAAGTCAACGTCTCCAAACTCACCAGACTTTCCATATCCCATACGGACATGTTTCAAAGTTCCGACAGCTTCAATGATCTTTTCTGCAACCTCTCTTCCAGCATAAATAAAGCCTCCGAACGACTGTCCCTCACTGATGCCTGCCAGCTGATAAAAACTTGATCCATCCTCATTTCCGGTTGCCCTTCCGATTGATTTATCCTCCGGTCTCTGATGATGGTAGCTGATCTCTGTATCAACCGTCATAACCTTTTTATCATCTGCTATATAATCAATTCCGGAAGATGTCATCTGACGGCTGCCACAATCCGGCTCATACAACAGATCAAATATCATCATCTTTCCGTCTGCATCATAGGACTGATCTTTTTCCTTCTGCCAGGATGCACGCCCCGGTATACATCTGGTCTGACCGCACTTAATGTAAGCATTTGAAACTACCATATTTTCTTTTGACATCATCTCGCGATATGCAGTCTGTCCCATCGCACCTGCGATCAGTCCCAATACTTTGCTTCCCGCAATGTAATCTTCTGTTTCTGCCTGATTACCGTTTTCCGTTTTACATATCAGCGTAGAGTTTAAATGGATCGTGTAAGAGATTTTATTTCTGTCATAAAACTGCTTTGAAGGAAACATCACATGTTTACATTCCTGCTCATCTCCATCTTCCAAACGCATGGTAACGAGCCCGAGTCCCCTTGTTCTTGCCATACCAATATGTTTTACCAAAGAAACTGCACTTTTCAAAATTTCCTCATCTTCCCTGTTTTCCATTCCGCAATCCGCTTCAAAAACAAGTCCTTTCCGTACCACTCGTATTGTCCGCAGCGAATTTTCATCCGCTACACCGGTTCTCTGGTCAACTGCTGTCTGCGTCCTTGTATATGCATACTGTGCAAGCACATTCTGAGGTGCCGTAAGCTCGCTTTCAAATGCTTCCAGATCCTCTACCGTCTTTTTATAATCCCTGATATATGCATTCGAGAGCCAGAACTCACAAGACTGATAACCTGCCTCCCCAAAAATCCTTGTATACTGTGATTTTTCCATGATTCCCATCTCACACATTTCAAGTGCAGCCTCTCTGATGCATCCTTTGATCCTCTTTGCCGGAATATAGGGAATACCATATTTATCATAAACAACATCCGTATCCACAAGACTATTATAAGTCTCTCCCGCCGTTGTTGACAGATCACTTAAAAGCCTGATCGTTATCTTCATTTTCATTCCCTCCTTCCATGACAAGATCCATAACCTCTAACACATCATACCAGACCGGATATTGATCTATATTGGCGCGGTAACTGCCGTACCCCCTTGATTCCAGAAAAGAAACATATTCATCCATAGCATTCTTTCCCATCGTGATCACATCACGCAGCTGCTTTGCCTTGCTTCTTGGCATGGACAATATCTGCCCCTTCCATTCATCAAAACGGCAGATACTGTATCGCTGGTTCTTCTGATTCAGTCTGTACCGGTCATTCTTTGCCGGTACATAATACGGACGTGCCATAAATGATCCGGCATCAGAACAATACTGTCTGTCTCTGTAAGCAGATAGATTGGCAGCTCTTATGTTTGAACACATCTGATAATCAAAAAAATTGCCAATTTCATCATCTACGCCATGGTTTTCTTTCTGTTTCGCTCTTTTCTTTGCACTGCCGCAGCATTCTTCCGCAACCTGATAAGCATCTGAAAATGGAAAATGGCTGTTGAAAAAAGCGATACCTCCACACGCACTGTATTCGCTGTCATTACCGATATTCCCAAGAAAATACCGGACTGCCGGTATTGCCAGCTTCGGATTGCAGACAAATGTAATGTCATCTCCAGCAACAATGATCTCCCGGTAAAGCTTGTGCTGCGTTTTTTTAACCTCCGGCGACAAACGCTCCATATATTCTGTCATTTTATCGAACGTATGACGGAATGTATCTGCGATCTCTTTCGACAGACTCCGCATTGTCAAAATTGCTTCTCCATAGTATTCGATAACTTTGTGTTTTTTACCTTCCCCTCCCATGATTTTTTTTATACGTTTTCCCATACTGTTTCCATCAATATGGCATACTGCAAGCAGCGAATTATCCCCTTTTCCGGTCACCATATCGTCAAACACCTTTTCACGCTCGTCTTTCGGGAATGCCTGACGTTTTAATTTTGATTCCGTACAGTAATATTTATTATTTTCCATGTAAGTTATGGGATATCCGGTAATAGAATCGACTGCCATAAACGGCATTGCACCAACCGGCTGTGCAAGCGGCATGTATGCTTTGATACGCCGCATTTCATCATTGATATGATTATAATCCTTGTTATAAGACTCCGTCTTTTCGATGACGGCAACTGCAAGATTTAAAGAATAAGTTTCATCCAGAACATGCTTTGCAAGAAAACGGTTTACCTTCTGGCAGACCGCGCCATGCCGGAATAAGACATATGCATTGCCTCCCCCGATAAACATGACCTGCATCTCTATGGACAAATCTTTCAGAAATGCCGTCGGATCATCGTTCTGCCAGTCTGTCATATAGTGGGATTGTTCTGCAGTATCTAACTCTTTTTTGTATTTTTCCAGTCCATCCGTAATAATGTTTGCAACCAGTACAGATGCCCCAATGATTTCTTTTGCCTTATTTGTCTTAAAAATATAAGACTGTATTCCCCTGACATCATACATTGCCAATACTTCTTTATCTAATAGTTCTTCCCTCATACATTCTCCTTTTGTATCCAGTGCTACGCTTGTATATCCGCATATAGTCTGCGACCATTTTGAATGAATTCATTGATGACGGTAGTTAATTCTTTCCGTGTCATGCGCTTTGTATTCATCATATGATTCCATTTATTCCGTTCATCCTTAATAATCCGGTACATTAAAATCTGTTTCGAAAGTAACTTTTTATTATTCGCATTCGTACTTACCGTAATCACATACGGACTTCCTTTCTTCGGATAATCAAAGGTTGCATCGGATCCTTTTTCTATCTGCATCCATCTCATTTTAAGAATTTCATTCACTGAACTGATCAAACTGATTTTACTTTCAGCTTTATCCAGCTTACTGACATCCAGTAACATGCCTATGTAATAGTTCAATTCGTTTGGAAACGGGTTCGTATTATATTTCGGAAATACTTCTTCTGGTATTTCCTTATTACTTTCAAAATGTATGATATATTTTTCTTCCCATTCTGCTGGCACTTTCGACTCGATATAAGTAAGTGTCTGCTGATACAGTTCCTTTGACACAAGCCACTCAACAATATCCAGACTTGTGGCATTCTCATCTAATATTTTTTTATAATCATTTTTAATCTGCTCAATAAAAACTGAAAATAGAGGGTCGCTTTTATCTGCCTTTCTGATCTGCTTTCTGAGTTCTATTAACTGTCTGTCAAATTCATCTGTATTGCAAAGCATGATCGCCTCAGACAGATCATTCATTGTCTGCACTACCGGCGGAATCTCTTCTTTAATACTCTTATAATAGGTCAGAAGCTGATCCGCCCGTCCATACTCGATAAACTCATTCATTCCGGAGACAAAATCAAAAATCTGATAGGTAACATTCTGCTTTTGAATTGTTCCTTTTCCACCTTCAAAATTGATGGAGTAGATTCCTTTTGGAACAACATCGCTGGTCTTCAATAATGAAAAAACCGCATTCATAAGTAATGAAATATCACGCAGCCCGCCCTGTGTGTCAATCCAGAGATTCAAATCTCCAGCCTCTTTTTTCTTTTTCAGAACATATTCTGCGATCTCTGCAATCGCCTGTCTTTTGCTTTCCAGATCGGTTGAATTTAACGTTCTTCGCTGGGGCATCGTTATATAATGGATCTCTTTTTCATTTTTCAACTGGAGATTGATCCGTTCCTGATAAAACTCACACGGAGACATTATTTTCTCCTCATCCTTAAGCATAAATGACACCTGCTCCACAGATTCCCGTGTGCAGAGCATGATCACTTCATCCGGTATCTCGCCCGCTTCTATCAGCATTCTTGTGATCGGTTCTAACTGACTGTAATATTCAATTTCATGCTCAGTATTATTTTCATCTGTCCATTTACATTTACTCTCTTCTATAATTCCCTCTCTTACCGACAGTTTGCTCATGGACAACAGCAAAATATTCATATTTCCACCCTTTATCTTCTCGTATATTGTCTGAATTTTTTAAAATTAAAATACGACTCTTTTTTATTTCCGACCTCTTTTACAATCCGTTCACTGCATGCAGCTACAACTGTTATATCCTGATCCAACAGCATATTTATGACCTGAAATGCCAGTGTAAACTCTCCCTGACACAACACTGCCGCCGGTGAGTATTCTAACACCTTCTCAACAATCTTTCTGCCTGAATCTTCAACCTGTGTTTCTGTCGCATATGCATCCACATTTGGAAAGGGGATATCTACAATCTTCCCATATTTCTGAGCTTCCACCCGCTGACTTTCTTCCCATTTTTCAGAAGGATGGTTTGTCAAATTAATAAATATATCGTCCATAAGTTTTATCAAAGCACTTTCATAAAAAATTATCGTCCGTTGTATATAGTCCTATTACCTCTTTGCTGGAATAACGCAGAGAATCAAACCTGTATATCATAATGCTGTCTTCCTCTTTTTTACAGGTACGTCCCAGTTCTGATTTAAGTTTGTTCAACTTAGCTTCTGTAATCGTTCCTTCAAAAACAGATTTTTGAACATGAATCAGATACTTTCTGCAGATTTTCAGTATCTTATTTGTCCTTTTTACATTTACATCATAGACAAGAATGACAAACATGCGGTTCCTTATCCTCTGTGTGGCAATGAACTGGTTAATAAAAATTCCACCTGGTAAAACATTTGTATTCATTTATTATACTTTAGTTATTCTGATCTTTCAAGGTTTCAACAGGTATAATCAGCAAATAAGCGCAACAAAAATAAGCCTTTATTGTGTAATAGTGATAAAGGCTCATCTTGTGTTGATTCCTTATAGGTAATGTAAAACAACTGATTTTATCAGCTTTGTTATATATCATACTCTTAAAATTCCTCTATTTCAACCCATTTTTCCCACGAAAATCAATGACTTTACACCAGAAATTTTCTCTTGATGCCTTGTAAACAGCGACTTTAAAGTTAACGGACTTTTTTGCTCATACATATTTATATGGTTTATACACCTCGCCGGTTTCAATCTCACGCTTCAAATTTTGTATTTCTCTTTTGATAATATAATCATACGTTCTATCAATTCCATCGATTTTTACTTTCTGATAAATTTTATTTTCAAATTCTTTGATAAATGCCTTTTTTCCACTTTTGCTGAGGTATATTCCATTATTTTCCACTTCAATAAAATCCGAACTGCTGATCACCTTACGATTTATCAATGTAAATATTGCCCTGTCAACAAGTATCGGTTTGAACAGATCAGCAAGATCAAGATTCAGACTTTCCTGTCTGCTTCCTGCTGCATGAATTATTCCAATTCGGATATCAAGACTTGTCCTGTTAATTTCATTGGCAATCCTTTGATAAAGCAACGTATTGCCAAAACTTATCATTGCATTGATTGAATCTTGTGGCGGACGTCTGGTTCTTTTTTCAAAATGAAAATCTTTATTATCCAATATATAATTGAAACACTGGTAATATCTCTGACGCGCCTGCGCTTCTATCAGCATCAGTTCGTTGATACTCTTTGCCTCATTCATCTGTTTGATACAGGCAGACATCACATCTACATTTTCCTGCAGTTCTTTTGATGTTTTACGTCTTTCATAGTATCTCAAATTTGCACGGATATTCGATATCCCAGCTATTTCAATTTTTCTCGCCATGGCAAGTCGTTCTGTTTCTGAGTCATATATCCTTAACTGTTTTAATTCTGTTTTGATATTTCTTCGATTATTCTGAGGGACAAAACTGCCTATCTTTTCCCCGTATTTGTCTATGAGACAGACATTAAGTCCCACCTGATTCATAAACTCCAAAAATCCACCGGTAATTATTACATTCGAATAAATAAACAATGCATCGGTTGTTTCTACCGGAATATATTTTTTCCCCTCATTACTTTCAAATAAGACATTAAAATCTCTTTTTGTAAGGATTCCCTCATTGATCAGATGGTAGTTACTATCAACCCTCTGTATTCCTGTCGTATACCAGTCTCTGTAAACACTCCGATACGCTTTCTTTTCTTTTTTTATAAGAATTTTTTTATTCTTTTCCTCAAACCGGTATCCTAAATATTTGCGGTTCAAGCCCTGAAATATTCCCGTTTTTTTCTGATTCAGTGGAAGCATTTCCACATTTATAATATATTCCCTGACAGTATTCAGACAGGCAGCCGCCTCATCATAAGTCTTTACATACACATTAATATCATCTCCAAAGCGGCAAAAGGAATACTTCTTCTCTTCCATATAATGGTCAAGCGCATCCATGTATATGTTGCTGAGCAGCGGACTCAGAGGTCCACCCTGAAGTATTCCTTCTTCTTTCTGATATGTAATGTGATCATCCAGTATTGTACATCTTAAATATACAATGATCAGATTCATCACTTTTTCATCTGAAATCTCTGCCCGAATTTTTTCAAGCAGTAATTCCTGATTTATATTGTCAAAAAAATTGTGTATATCAAGTTCAATACACCATATATTCCCCTCTTCTATGTATTGTGCTGCCTGTTTTACAGCCGCCAATACCCCTTTTCCATCCTGATAAGCATATGAACAGGCAGAAAATTCATTTTTCCAAAGAAGGTTCATTTTCTGAAATAATGCACGGTAAATAAGACGGTCAACCGAATTCATCAAAGAAATCTTACGATGTTTTCCCTTTTGATTTATAATTTCAATCTGATTGATCATGCCCGGTACATAGATTCCATCCAGTATCGCCTTTTTTATTCTGTCTCCATTTGCGCTCCAATATACTGGCAATTCCGATAACTTTACCCCATCAACGCCACAACTATCTCTTTTTTCCATCAGAGATTCCATAGCAGTATTTATATTATCATCTGAAAGGACATCACCAATACTTAATTCCATACGTCAATCCTCCTTTGTTCAGGGATAAACATTAATTAGGAACGTAAAACTCGTTTCAATATTTTCAGTATCAATTTTGCTTATGTAATGTAATACATGTAAATATAAGATTGCAAAGGCAAAACAACCGTCACGGATTTATGTGCTAATTCCTCATAGGTAATGTAAAACGTATTTTAGGAACATTAAAGGGAATTTGTGGCATAGGGTGTCAATTCCTCATAGGTAATGTAAAACTCGTGGAGATTGGACGGATGATGATGTTCATAAGTGGTTATAGTGTCAATTCCTCATAGGTAATGTAAAACTATTCCAATCATGATAACACAGTAGAAATATTAAATGTGTCAATTCCTCATAGGTAATGTAAAACAAAGAAAGAGTAAGAGTATTAGAAACATATGAAGGTGTCAATTCCTCATAGGTAATGTAAAACTTATGAAGAGAATTTTATGGTTTTCCAGACACACAATGTGTCAATTCCTCATAGGTAATGTAAAACACAACTTAACTGTCGATGTAGATCTTCAGGGATTGGCAACAGGTGTCAATTCCTCATAGGTAATGTAAAACGAGTTAAGATTCCATCTTGATGGAAAGATTGGAAAAGTGTCAATTCCTCATAGGTAATGTAAAACGCAACAACAGCAGCAACAGTTGACAACTTAACTGTGTGTCAATTCCTCATAGGTAATGTAAAACTTGCTATGGTCTTTAAAGAAAATGAAGATCTTGTTGAAAAGCTGGGAAATGTGTCAATTCCTCATAGGTAATGTAAAACACGGAATAAGGAAGAGTTTACAGGTAAGGTTGAGGCAATTAGTGTCAATTCCTCATAGGTAATGTAAAACAACTGATTTTATCAGCTTCTTTACATATCATACTCTCAAATTTTCCTTATTTCAACCCATTTTTTTCAAAAAAGTCCGTCGACCTATTTTCTAAAAAACCATGCAATCCGCATAAATCCAATATTTCCTGCTCTTTTAAAAAAACCTACTGACATCGACGGACTTTTAGAACGATTTTTTCTTTTTTTTCCTGATAAATCCGTGATTTTACTTACAAAAAAATCCCCTCATGCCTTATAAACAGTGGCTTTGAGGTCGACGGACTTTTTTCTGTGTCTATCCCTGTTCCGGCACTGTCACCGTCCACAGATACTGCTCCCCTTTTCCCCACAGCAGCAGTTCTTTCATCTGTTCATCGTACTCTTCTGTCGGTTTGTAATCCTTCAACATGGAAAACAGATACTTCTCCTGTTCGTCCTTTGGTTCTGTCTTTTTCATTTCTTCATGTAACAAATTTGCCAGTTCAACCGGTCTGATATCCTCTGAGAACCCGATTCCGGATAACTTTGTGACAAGACCTGCCGCATAGTAAAACTCGTAGTTGCCGGTCAGGACAGATTTCTGCATGTTGCATTTTATGATAACACTCTGGCGTGCGATAGATGTAACCATGATTCATTTCTCCATTTCTTCATTGTAAAAATAAGCATCCTCCAAATGCTGGTTTGTGGGTGATATGAGTCGCCCGTCCAAATGGTGTGTCGCAGGTCTGTGAATGGCATTTTGCGCAAAGCC
>ERZ791785.477-NODE-477-length-34466-cov-8.377990_pt1 | contig 34466 bp, 20 predicted proteins | sample MGYA00509947_ERZ791785 | MGnify/ENA primary metagenome ERZ791785 (study PRJEB30046, sample SAMN00791982) | human gut metagenome | study: EMG produced TPA metagenomics assembly of the A metagenome-wide association study of gut microbiota in type 2... | reverse complement strand
CTAAAATCGCTTTTCGTGAGTGAACAACTGTTCACTGTTTTTAGGGGAAGAAAAATATGAATTCGACATTCAAGGTTGTTTTCAACAAGGCGCGCGGCGCCCTGATGGTGGTGAATGAAGCCACGTCCTCCGTTCAGGCGAAGGGAACGAAGACGGTGATTGCGGCTGCTGTGACGGCATTCCTGGCCGGTGGCACGATGGCAGGCGATTTGGTCATTACTAATGACAGTCTTCCGAAGAATGATGTTCTTCAGTCCGAGACCACCAAGTTGGTGTCTGGTAAGGGTGAAACACTTTACATACAAACGAACGGCAGTGTGGGTCAACTGATGGAAGATGCTTCGAAGCTCAAACCCGGGGACGGACTCGCGAAATTCCTTCAGCACATTTCAATTATGCTCGGACCGCATAACGGCTCGACAATTATTACCGGAGTCACGGGCGGCTACAACCTGATGGATCAGGAATCAGCCGAATTTGTCCATAGCAAGACCTCGAATGATCTTATCGCTAACAAATTGCCGAAGGACTTCAGCAAGAAGCTACTCGGTCAGTTTGGCTTTAACGGTTCCACGGGTGGCTATGAAATGTCCGATCGAGTCGGCGATACGCACATCATCATCGGATCTGATTCCAGCAATCCCTTGGTTTTGGGTGCTATCGGCGGCGATCTCATGATGGCAGCCACGGAAACTGCGCATGCTATTCATAGGACTGGTACGGCAACCACCGACATCGTCAGCGGCAACAGCCTGGGTGTCTTCGGCGGGTCTGCAGTTCTCTCAACAATCGGTACTTTCAAACCCTCAGCCGGTACGAACCTTGTGTCGGTTGATTCTACCGTTCTCAACATTACCGGAAAGGCCAATGTGGGCGCCTTCGCGGGAGCTGGTTTGAGCGTTGCCGCCAACAAATCTTTTTCTCAGTCGGATGTTCTCCAGAACTCCCATGTGACCATCGACATCGATAAGAAAGCTGATCCTTCCAAGTTGGACGGCATTGTCATCGGTGGCTTTGGCGGCGGTGTTTCCGTAGCTACCGGCAAGGGCCAGTCTTCGGCCAATGTCAACGGTACAACTGTAGTTGACATTGTCAACGGCGAAGTGATGGGAGTTTTCGGTGGCGGGGCAGCCGTTAGTTTTGATGCTACGGTTAACCAGTTCGGCTGGGCGGGTAAATTGTTTATCAATACGATCAAGGGCAGTGGATCCGGAACCGCCACAACCTCCTCGAATTCGATCATCATGAATGTCGGGGCCGAATCCTCTACTGCAGCTCTGGCTGGTGGCAGTCTTGCTCTTGCCGACTCTTCCGAGAATAACGTTGGTTCCTCCACGGCAACCGTTAAAGACGTGGTCATGAACTTCGACGGCCCGGCGAAATTAACTGACGACAACAAGGCCAAGCTGCATCAGGCTGCGTACACCTATCTTGGCAAACTCAAGACGGACATCACGACCAAGAATTTCACGGAGTTTGTTAAAGACTTTTCCGGTTTTGCTGGCGGCGTGAATGTGGATGGTGTTCACGCCGGCAACCTCGGCGGCGGCATTGCCCTTGCCCGCGGTTACTTTGTTACCGATAAGGACAATGGCACTGTGACGGCCGCTAGCAATGTTGATACCGTCACCATGAACTTCAAGGGCGGCTACAACGTCGCTACTGCGGCTGGTGGGCTGGCTGTCGCTCACGACAAGGCTGATGCCTCCAAGGCGGCCAATCAGACGAATGCGAACGCCAACGTCGATGAGGTGAACCTTGTCATCAGCGGTGGAGAAAACATTCTCTTCACAGCTGGTGGGCTCGCCTATTCTACGGCTGAGATTCGCAACGGTGGGTCTCTTGTCAAGGCCACTGCCAATGTCGGATCCGCTGCCGTTCTGGTCAGTGGTGGTAGCGTTGACGGACTTCTCGGTGGCGGCATCGCTTTTGACAACGTGAACGCCAAGGCTTCCAATGCCGTTGCCAATACGGAAAACGTGACCATTACGGTCACCGGTGGTGAAATCAACGCTGCAAACGTCGATCCAATCACAGGATACATCCAGGGCGAACATTCGGGTGTTCCCAACCGTGACAGCCACGTTCATCAGGTCGCTAAGACTCTGGGTAAGGATGGTGCCAATGTCGCCATCCTCGGAGGCGGCGTTGCTTCAGGTGCTGGAGCTGAGTCCTCGACCAAGGATGTGAAGCTACTTCTCAATGGCGGCAAGGTCAACGACAACGTCTTCGCCGGTGGTCTGGCAACTCTTGGTGGCAAGGCCACCGTTGAAAAGGCTCTTGTTCAGGTCAATGGCGCCGAAGTCACAGGGAATATGTATGGCGGCGGCGTAGCCGGGAGCTATCAGAACGAAGCATTCGACGCTGATTACAAGACTGCTTCTTCCAACGTGAAGGAGACTACCATCAGCCTCATCAATGGCTCTCTCAACGGCGACGTTTATGCCGGCGGCTTCAACATCAAGGACTCCACTTCTTCTAAGTCGACTGTTGACACTGCGGTTATTGAAATTGGCTCCGACTTCAAGTTCCTCAAGGCTGATGCCGTCATCGACGGTTCCGGCGCTGATTCGGCAACACTCAACTTCGTGAACGGCTATGACTTCTCCAAGACTGAAGCCTCTGAAGTCGCCCTGCTCGATGGCTCTGACCGCATCGTGATCAAGGGCTTCGACAAGCTCGAGTCCGGCGACCTCGTTACCGGCGCAGACTATGACATGGGCGGCAAGACCAGCGTCGAGGTCACCGGCAATTACGAGTTTGGCGAAATTCTCAATGCTACCGCCACGCAGACGATGGCCGTCACGGAAGGCGGCGCCCTCGCCGTCCAGTCCGCAGCTGCTCCTGCCAACAAGTTTGTGGTTGAGGAAGGCGTGCTTGCTCTTGGCACGACTGCCAGGACGGCTGACGCCCGCGATGCCCTCGGCAAGTACAACGAAAAGGCCGGCCTCTATCTGAGCGGCACCGTTGATCTTGCCAGCGCCAAGATCAATGTTGGCAATGTTGCCGCCGATGTCACGACCAACGTGAACCTCGGCTCCAACGGAACGCTCATTGTTGATGCCACGGCAGCGCACGAAGATGCTCCCGCCACCACCGTGACGGGTACCATCAACGCTGTTGAAGGTTCGACGCTCCATTATGTGAACGTCGCCGACCAGGGCATTGTGACCGTTGACGTTGACGGCAAGGTCAAGACGACCGTCGACAACCTTCTCTTCAAGGTTGTTGAAGTCGGAGACGGCCAGAACAAGTTCACCTTCGAACGCGCCACGGGTTCCGACCTCGCAGGCACGGGCCTCGGCGGCTTTGACGGCGATGCTCTCGTCGACATGGCCGAAAACGAAGTGATCGGTTCCCTCCTTGACCAGGCCAACACCGCCATCACGTCCGGCAGCCAGCGCGAAGCCCGTCTCAACGGCGCTCTCAACCTCGCTGCTGCGGGTGGCGTCCAGACGGCCGGCATTGAAGCCGCCACGATGGGCATCGACCAGGCCACGAAGCGTGCTGCGCTCAGCAACGTCTTCCAGGACGGCTGGACGGGTTTCGCTGAAGTGACGGGCACCTCCCTCAAGATGGGCGGCGACTCCGGCGCTCTCGAAACGAAGACCGAGCTCGGCGGCATCACGGTCGGCGGTGAATACACGATGGGCGATATGACGTTCGGCGTCATGGGCAACTTCGGCACCGGCGACGTTGAAGGCGAAGGCGACAACGACGGCGTCAAGAACGACGTGGACTACTACGGCGTTCAGGGCTACGCTGCCAAGCGCATGGGCCAGTTCAACCTCGTCGGCCAGATGGGCCTCATGACGACGAAGAACGACGTCACGTCCGCTGACGGCGACTCCGCCGACATCGACGCCACGATCTTCACGATCGGTGCCCGCGGCGAAATGGCCTTCCAGATCAGCAAGTCCTGCCAAGCTGTTCCGTACGTCGGCCTCAACTACCTGCGCGTCGCCACTGACGGCTACAACACCGCCAAGGGCCTCTCCGTGGATGACATGGACCAGAACCTCGTGAGCATGCCGATCGGCGTGGCCTTCTCGGGCAACATGGACCTCGCCTCCGGCTGGACGCTCCGTCCGACGGTCGACGTGGCCTATGTCCACACGTTCGGTGACACGGACGTCGAAGCCACGACGAAGTTCGGCGCTGCCGCCATCAACACCAACCTCGACGTCTGGAGCGAAAACGTCGGCCGCGTGGGCTTCGGTCTTGAAGCCCGCAAGGACGCCCTCTCCTTCGGCGGCCAGATCGGTGGTGCCTTCGGCGACAACGACCATCGCGAGTTCTATGGCCAGCTCAACATGAAGTATCTCTTCTGATACTGATCGTCTCCCTCTCCGCCGCCTTCTCCCTCTCTCCATCCGGGGCGGCGGGGATCCCCGCCTCCGGCATCCTTCGGAATGCCGGAGGTTTTTTGTACCTTGCAATCCGCACTTCGACTCCCCGCAGGATTCGTCATTGGGAGCTGCTTCGCAGAACCCTTCATCAGCTCAGGTCCATCGAGGGGTACACTTGAACAATCAATCCAATCCAACCGATCCCTACTCCACTCACTCCAGCCGAAACCAACAGGAAGAGGAACCGCCTCATGACCGAATTCGCCGCCCACGTTGAAGACTTCTGTACTCGTCTCTTCGAAGACATCCGAAAGCTTACCGCCGACACCTGCGGCGTTACGCGCGAGGGATATACGCCTGAAGAAGACAAGGTGCATGAGAGACTCGCCGAGGCCGCGCGCGAGATCGGTCTTGAAGTCCATGCGGACGCTGCGCTCAACCTCTGGATGACTTTGCCAGGTCGCAACAGGGATTTGCCAGCCTTCGTCTCGGGATCGCACACCGACTCCGTTCCGCAGGGCGGCAATTACGATGGGCTTGCCGGCATCGTCGCGCCGCTCGCCGTGGCCAAATATCTGAAGGATACGAATAGAGTACCCGAACAGGACTTCTGTATCGTTGCATTCCGCATGGAGGAGTGCCCGGAATTCGGACGTGCCTATGCGGGCAGTCTGGCGCTGACGGGCCAGCTCAAGCCCTTCGAGCTAAAACTTCCTCACAGGGATACGGGGAAGCTTCTGAAGGACGTTCTCCTTGAGCGCGGGGTCGATGTCGAGCGCATCGCCTCGGGAGAGTCGCTCATCGATCTCTCGAAGATTGCAGCCTTTGTCGAGCTTCACATTGAGCAGGGTCCGAGGCTTGACAAGGAACCTGTCAACCGTTCGGCGGTCGTCACGGGAATCCGCGGGTATCTGAGGCACAAGCGATGCCGCGTTGAGGGCGAGACCGCGCATTCGGGCGCCGTTGATTATGAATTCAGGCACGACGTCGTCGCAGCCTTGACAGACCTTCTCTACGTGATGAACAGGCACTGGGAGGCCTGGCTCCATGACGGCAAGGATCTGGTCTTCACCTGCGGCGTCATCAACACGCCTTCGACGGCCGACATCTCAATCATCTCGGGCGACGTTTCCTTTGGGCTCGACATGAGAAGCCTTTCGATGGAGACGATCCGCGCCTTCCACGACCTCCTTCTTGAGGAGGCGGCCGCCATCGAAGATAAGCGCGGTGTGAAGTTCATCTTTGACGACGTCATCGTAGGCGAGGCGGCACGTCCCGACGCAATCCTTTTCAATCGGCTCGTCAAGGCCGCGACGGATCACGGCATACCTCATCTTCAGATGGCGAGCGGAGCGGGCCACGACGCCGCGGTCATGACGAGCGCTGGCGTGCCTGCTTGCATGCTCTTCGTTGCCAACCAGAATGGGTCTCACAACCCGCATGAGGCGATGCGAATTTCGGATTTCCTCTCAGGTGCGGAAATCCTCATGCACGCCGTCGTGGATTATGATTGACGGAAACGGGAGCCATTCTCCCTCACACAACGCCTGCGACGATTCCCTGAGTCAGGGCCGTCGCGTCGTGACGGTTACGGGACATTGCTCATAACATTTCGTTACAGGCGGTTGTACACTTATCCCACGTGCTTATGCGTGACAGTAAAAATCAGAAAGGAGGACGCACATGGCCAAGGATCATTCTCACAAGTCTGCCGTCGAACCCACCGGCGGCTGCACCCTTGAAGTCGTAGACCTTGAAAGGAAGCCCTCCTATCCTGTGGCTCCCCTTGAACCCAAGCATGTCGAACCTCATTCGTTCGACACGATGACGCAGGTCGTCACCTATCTTCGCGACAAGCTTCGCGACACGCCGCTCGTCTCCCCCGAAGAGTCGGCCGCCGAAGTGTTCAAGATGCTCAACCGCGACCTGACGCAGACGGAACGTGACGCGCTCTTCAAGCTGCTGCTCGTCAAGGAGGCGCATCAGGCGGGCCTCTTCCCGAAGAAGCCCATCGACATGAACGCTCTTTCGGACAAGCTCCGCGAAGGCGCCTATCCGTACAAGAACCGCTACCCGAACAAGCTCTATGAGAAGGAACTCTATGACCTGCAGGTCGAGCTTCTGAAGCTTCAGGACTGGGTCAAGCGCACGAACTCGAAGATCATCGTGCTCTTTGAAGGCCGTGACGCGGCCGGCAAGGGCGGCACGATCCGCCGCTTCACCGAGAACCTCAATCCTCGTGGCGCGCGCACGGTGGCCCTTTCGAAGCCGACCGAGAATGAAGCGGGCCAGTGGTACTTCCAGCGCTATTGCGCGCACCTGCCCAATCCTGGCGAGATCTGCTTCTTCGACCGCTCCTGGTACAACCGCGCCGTGGTCGAACCCGTGATGGGATTCTGCACGCCCGAGCAGACCGAAATCTTCCTCAACGAAGTGACGGGCTTCGAGCAGTCACTCATCAGGGGCGGCACGCACATCATCAAGTTCTGGCTCGCCGTGAGCCAGGACGAACAGCGCCGCCGCTTCCGCGAACGCCGCGAGAACCCGTTGAAGCGCTGGAAGCTCTCTCCCGTCGACATCGCGTCCATGGACCGCTGGGACGACTATTCGAAGGCCATTCGCCGCATGTTCCAGATGACCGACACGGCCGAAACGCCCTGGACGGTGATCCGCAACGAAGACAAACGCCGCGGTCGTCTCAACGCCATCCGCGTGCTGCTGCAATCGATTCCGTACGACAACCGCGACATGAAGAAGGTGGGCAACATCGACCCGCTCATCGTCGGTCGCGCAGGCAGCCTCTTCGCCTCTAACGGTGATCCGCTGCGCTTTGACATCAACAACGAGATCGGCAACAGCTGATCGACCTGAAACCGTTGTTTCGATGGCCCGCAGATACGACATCTTCGGGCCCTTTGATTTTTCACCCTCCTCTTATCGCTGACCGTGGGCTTTCGGCCACTGCCGCACGTCATGCGAACTGAATCGGGCGTTTGGCGCCCGATCGGGAACGATGCCCCCAAAGCGCGCGCCCCACATATAAAATTATGCGCTTTGTGCCTCTGAAGGCCCGGCTGCCGTCGGCAGAAGGTGCGATTTCAGGCGTTGATTCCTGCAACTTTTGCGAAACAGCAGAGCCTTTTTTGGGCGGAATCCATGTCCCGCAACGGGTTCAAAGTGACGGAACCTTGCAGAAATCCGCCTCATGTAAGCTGTTTGCCCTATGTAACCATAAGCTACATGTCCATATAATCCTATTCAAGGGCATCGGTCACAAGGCCCGCACCGTCTCTGCTGAAAACGACGGACGGTCCCGAAGGCGCCCCACACAAGAGTCCTACAACACCTCCCGCATTAGAAAAGCTATGCAAAACACAGACAACAAGCGCTTTGTCGCGATCGGCCTGATGCTGTTCGCGATCCTGTTCGGCGCAGGCAATCTCATCTTCCCCGCCTCCATGGGCCAGGCTTCCGGCGATCACTTCGTTTGGGCTTTCATTGGCTTCTGCATTACGGGTGTAGGCCTTCCCCTTCTCGCCATCATGGCGATGGCTTATGCGGGATGCAATGACCTGCAGGAGGCTGCCGGCCGCGCACATCCCCTTTATGGTCTGTTCTATACGGTCGTGGTCTACATGTCCATTGGCCCCTGCTTCGCCATTCCGCGTACGGGCACGGTGGCTTTTGAAATCGGCCTGCGTCCCTTCCTCACCGAAGGTCAGGTTGAAATGGGCCTGTGGATCTTCCTCGTCCTCTTCTTCGTGGTTTCCTACTGGCTTGCCGCCACGCCGCAGAAGCTCGTCGACCGCGTCGGCAAGATCCTGACGCCGGCCCTCGTGCTCACGCTCGGTGCTCTGATCGTCAAGTCCGTCGTAGATCCGCTCGGCGTTCCGCAGGCCGCCCAGCCGAACTATGCGGGCGTTCTCACCGCCACGGTTGCGGGCATCCTTGACGGCTACAACACGCTTGACGCCATCGCCGCGTTCGTCTTCGCCACGCTCGTCACGAACTTCGTCCGTGAAGGCGGTGCCAAGACCGCGAAGGAAGTCACCTCCCAGGTCTACAAGTCCGGCATCCTCGCCGTGTCGCTCCTCGCCGTGATCTACTTCTTCATCGCGAAGATCGGCGCTGAGTCCGTCACCGCCATCGGCATGCAGGACACGGGTGCTCCGGTGCTCGCTGAAACCGCCAAGATCCTCTTCGGCAACTTCGGCGCCATCCTTCTCTCGGTCATCGTGCTGCTCGCCTGCCTGACGACGTCCATCGGCCTCATCACCTGCTGCGCCGCCTACTTCATGCGCATCGTCGGCCGCCTGACGTACAAGCAGTACTGCCTGCTCTTCACGATCGTCTCGTTCCTGATCGGCATGTTCGGCCTCAAGACCATCATCGTCTCCACGATCCCGGTCCTGATGTTCGTCTACCCGCTCTGCGTGATCCTGATCGTGCTGCTCTTCACGGACAAGCTCTTCGACGGCCGCCAGTGCGTCTACGCCTTCACCACCGCCTTCACGTTCGTGATGGCTGCGGTCTCCGGTCTCGAAACCGCCGGCGTGAACCTCGGCGCGATCTCCGAAGCCATCAAGGCCTACGTCCCGTTCGCCCAGTACGGCCTCGCCTGGGTCCCGTTCGCCGTCACCGGCTACGTCCTCGGCCTCGCCTACAAGGCCGCCGTCCCCTGCAAGGCCTGCTGCAAGCCGGCCTGACAACCTGACTCTCAAGTGAAGCCCCCGGTCAGGACTCACTGAGAAAACCCAAAGGGCCCCGCACTTTTCCCCGAAGCGCGGGGCCTTCTCTTTTCCGGCTTTCGGGCTTTTGCGCCTCTCTTCACCTTATTCGAGGACCTCTCCGCCTCCTTCAGGCGATCCCTGCAGCAGACCGTCTGCGTGGTCCGATTCTCTTTCAGATAAACTACGGGCACCGTTCCCCCATCAAGGATCCATCGCATGCTCCGATTTCCCGTTCCCGGCGCGCCTCTGACGCCCACAGACAACGAGCGTACGCTCATGAAGCCCCTCATCCGCATCCTGGAAAAAGCCGGCATCCGCTGGGGCATCGGCTGCGCCGACTGGCTCCCCATCGATCCGCAGCACTGCGCGGCCGAGATCGGGCTCAATCTCAGGCACGTCAAGCTGAGTGAAATTGGGGATACGGCCGAACTCGAAGCCTTTTTTGATGAGTTTGCCAATCCGGAAGCGCCCTGCCTCTTCCTTTCCGACATCGACGTTTCCGTCCTTGCGGCCTGGGACGACGAGGAGGAGCGAGAGGCAATGCGCGGGATCATCGTGCGCGGGCTTGCACGCATCGCCGCGACACATGGACATCATTTCATCGTGACGGGCCTCACGAGCCTCACAAAGGACATCTGCCGCGAAGCGTTTGAGAACGCCGAGCCTCTTGCGCCTCACGAGACCGAGGAGCTCTTCACGATCTCCCATGAGCAGGTCGGCCTTCTCTACGGCGCGGACCTTGCCCGCATCTCCGAGGAAAGGACAATGGTTCCCGACCTCGTCATGATGGAGCTGGACCGCCATGCCGCACTCGGCGCACGCTACGTCGAACCGTACATTCTTCAATGGGTTCGCCAAGGGAAGGCCGGGATCCTCCCGCCCGTGTCCGGCGCGCTCACGCCCCGCTTCCTCGAGCGACTCCAAAACGCAGGCTTGATGGATCTGAAGCGCATGGCGCTCTTTCAGGAAATCCCCGCTGTTTTCGGCAAGGATAGGCTCGACCTTCTTGTCGAGGCGATGGTGACGCTCGGCTTCTGGACGCCGCTTCCCGCCGGGGCTGCGGACGAGCAGCCTGACGATGTGAGGCTCTACGATTACGCCTCCGTCTGGGGCGTTCGCCTGCTGGCCGTCCTGGCGCTCAGGTTCGTGATGAGCGAAGGAGCCGACTGGATGACGCCCACGCGCGAACTCATGCGAGCCATGTGGTCGGGCGAGCCCAACGAGGCCATGGATGCCCTCTGCGAAATGCTTGACTGCATCGAGGACCAGGATGCCGACCTCGACATCGGCGGGCTTTGCGCCGCCTGCATCCTCGCGCTCGACCTTGACCTCACGCGCGGGGTCAATGAAGATGAAGGCCTCGACATCCTCGCCGTGAGGCTCCCGGGCGGCATCTGCGAGCTCGTCTTCGCGCCCGAGGATCGTGATCCCGCCGAACTCGGAAGCCCCGACGGCACGCCCCGCATGGTCCTTACCATCGGTTGACGCGTGTTCTTCTTCTCCTTTGGGGAACTTCCTGAGCGCTTTCGAAGGGCCTGTCTCTCCATTCCGAGGGCAGGCCCTCTTTTCAGGGCGGATGATGCCTTGTCCTGAACAATCGTTCTCCTCTAAGCGCCCGTCCCGCAGGGATGGAGCCGCAAGGCACGTGTTGCAAAAGCGAGACAGTGCGTTCTTCGGACTTCGACCTTCGACGTCTGGGATAAAGCGCCTCCCCTCTCAATTTGTCCTGTTTTTTGAATAGAGTTCCCCAAAGGGAATTCTATTCAAGTGAGCTTATCGGCCTTGGCTCTGGTACCAGAGCTCGATTTCGCGCGGATTCTCGCCCGGCCCCGCGGGCACGCGCGAAGCGGTGAGTTCGTCTCGGGTGAGCGGTCGGATGTCGGTGATGACGAGTGGAAGCATCTTGTGCTTCACTTGGACGTAGAAGGTCCCGACCACCTCTACGTCGGTGACGACAGCATCGCTGTTGCGTCGCCAGACGTGGATTTCCTTCTTAACGGTGGGCGTCATGTAGGGGCGGTCATTGAGATTGCTGCAAAACGACGGCCTCGTCGCCACCCATTCCCACACGTAGCCCTTCTGGTCGGGATGGCGCACGTGATCGTTCATACGGCGAAGGGGCCGGCCGTAGACGGCGACGAAGTCGCGCACGTAGGTCTTCCCTTTGGCCGTTGCCTTGAGCGCCTCCGGGGTGAAGACAGTGCCCGGCATCATGCGGTTGTCGGCGTGTTGTTGGGGACCGCTGCAGCCTGCGAGCATCGGAGCTCCGAGAGAGGCGCTGAGAATGGCCGCGGCCTTTCCGAGCGTTCTGCGGTTGAAGTCAATCGTCATCCTTGCTACTCCGAGAAATGATCGAGCTCGGCGGGCGTGAGCGGCCTGAAGCTGTGTGGCGCGTCCGTGCCGACAAGTGGCGCGCGGTAGATGTAGAAGACGCCCGTGAATTCATGCCGCTTCACGACGCCCGTCTTGTCGAACCAGATGCGCAGGTTCTTCTGCGTGATAGGAAATTCCGAGATCGGGTTGAAGGGGATGAAGTTCTTGGCAGAGGGGCGTCCCCTCATCCAGCTGTAGTGGCGAACGATCTCGTGGCCCATGTGGATTTCATAGTCGGGTTCGCCGAGCTCCGCATCGATCTGCGCCATGGTGGTCCGGCCGTCGATGATGAGCCTCGCGGCCTTCTCGGTCGAGAGGTCACGCACCTCGCCGCTTCCGACGGCACAGCCGCCGAGCATCGAGGCGCAGGCTGCCAGAAGCAGCAGAGTGCGGACGCGGCCAGCGACGGTCCGCGGGCCCCTTGTGGTTCCTTCCGGCAAGGTCTTCTCCTTTTGTAGCGCTCGTTCAGTCCTGTGCGTGCCCGGTGCGATGAAATTCATTTTGAACTCGCTCGGGTCCCATTGAACGCCCCTCGCTTCGCGCAGAGGCAGCCTCAAGGGGGCCGACAGCCCAAAACGAGCGTGGTTCAGGGGAAGTTCCTGACCAACGTTCACACTTTTGCCGCGCAAATTACATTAAGTCGAGTTATTATAGTTGTCATGAACGTCGGCGTGGTTCTCACGCCCCGTTCAGCATTTTTCAAAGTGTTGGCCTCCGGAGGTAAAGGTCATGTCCGACAACGATAAGAACCGCATCAAGATCAAGCTGCCCGCCGTCTCCTACGACATCGTGAAACTTGCCGCCACTCTCACCGGTACGTCCGTGAAGTCCTTCGCGGCCCAGGCGGTGATCAACGCAGCCCTGCACGTCACGGCTGAAATCGAAAACCGCTCCCTCGGCTCCAACATCGAAGCCGACATTCATCTCACCGAGGAAGAGGCTCAGGCTCTTCTCGCCCTCGTCGAAAGCCTCGACACGCACGACGGCAAGGACGAAGACGTCGAGGAAGCCACCGCCGAGGACTTCGAGGAAGAAGAACCCGCGGAATGCGAATGTGATTGCGAAGTCGAATGCAAGTGTGACTGCGACTGCAAGTGCGAGGACGACGCCGAATGCAAGTGCGAAGAGTCCGAAAAGGCTGAAGAGCCTGCCGCTGAGGCCGCTCCCGCTGCCCAGCCCAAGGCCAGGCACGGCCGCAACCACCGCTGATCTTTCGACTTGAGTCCCTTGTCGCAAGGGACCTGAGAACACAAAGGGGATCCATCAACAACGGGTCCCCTTCTCTTTTCCATCATTCGTCGGGCCTCAGGCTCCGGCGGTCAGCCTGCCGCCGCGTTAAGCGCGGCCATCGCCTGAGCGCTCACGACAAGCTCGATGCGTGCGGACGCCCTGGTGAGGCCCAGATAAAGCAGCCTGCGCACGCGATCGTCCATCGTTTCTGGGCCTTGAGTGATCTTTTGACGACTTGCAGGTTTCAGACGGCCCGACTTTGCCGCCTCCCTTCCCAACCTGCTCTCCTTTGCCATTAACGAAAAACGGGGCCGCCCCCTTGAGAAGCAGCCCCGTTCGGGACTTGAAGTCAGATCAGGCGTCAGGCCTTGCGGTCAAGCTCGATGGGCTCGCCCGAGGCCTTTTCCTCCTTGGGTTCGCCGAGCGACATGACGGCGTTGAGGATGATCGCGCCGAAGGTCGCGGTACCGATGCCGCCGAGGCTGAAGAAGCCGAGGTTGAGGGTAAAGTCGCCGCCGCCGAGAATCAGCGTGACGGCAGCCACGATCAGGTTGCGGCTGTTGCCGAAGTCGACTTTGTTGACGACCCAGACGCGAGCGCCGGCCACGGCGATGAGGCCGAAGACCACGATCGAGGTGCCGCCGAGGACGGGCTGCGGAATCGTCTGGATCACAGCGCCGAACTTCGGGGAGAAGCCGAGGATGATCGCGAAGATCGCGGCGACCGGGAAGAGCAGCGTGGAGTAGACGCGCGTGGCGGCCATCACGCCGATGTTTTCACCGTAGGTCGTCACGCCCGTGCCGCCGAAGGAGCCCGAGAGCATCGTCGCGATGCCGTCGCCGAGGAACGCACGGCCCATGTACGGGTCAAGGTTGCGGCCCGTCATGGCGGTCACGGCCTTCACGTGGCCGAGGTTCTCGGCAACGAGAATGATCACGACCGGAACGATGAGCGCGATGGCGTGCATCTCGAAGACCGGCGTGTGAATCGTCGGAACGCCGAACCAGGCGGCGTTGGAGATGATCGAGAAGTCGATCGGCTTGCCCATGCCGAAGCCGTTGGCGAGCACCGCGTAGATGAAGTACGCGATCACAAGGCCGATGAGGATGAGGAGCTTCTGGATGAAGCCGCGCGTCCACACGGCAACGCCGCCCACGCACATGAAGGTGACGACGGCCATCCAGGCGTCGAAGTCCGTCGGACCCACCGAACGGCAGGCCGTCGGGGCGAGGTTGAGGCCGATCACGGCGACGACCGCCCCCGTCACGACGGGAGGCATCAGCTTTTCAATCCACTTAACGCCCGTAAGCATCACGATGAGGCCCACGACACAGTAGACGAGACCGCAGACCACGATGCCGCCCAGCGCAACGGGAATGTTGCCGTTGAGGCCCGAGCCCGCAACGTAGCCCGTCGCTGCGATCACCACGCCGATGAACGCAAAGGATGAACCCAGATAGCTCGGCACCCTGCCGCCCACGATGGCGAAAAAAATGAGCGTGCCGATGCCGCTCATCAAAACCGCCATGTTGGGGTCAAAGCCCATGAGAATCGGGGCGAGAATGGTGGAGCCGAACATGGCCACCACGTGCTGAACGCCCATCGCCACCGTCTGGCCGGTGGGAAGACGCTCGTCAGGGGCCACCACGCCCTTTTCCTTGAGCTTCCACTGCGGGAAATAACCCATTTTTCCTTACTCCTCAAACACGTTGAATCTACACGCACAGGCGTCTCGTCCTTCGGCTTTCCGGACAAAACGCCTCGCGCTCAAAGAGTCGTAAGGGTTCCTCCTAAGGACGAATCGTCTGTGCAAACTTTCGTATTATAAGCACACATTTCGAAAAATAAACATAAGGTGTTTTGACTAGACGGGCGGACGCCGCTCCGGAGCGAAGCCTGCGTGCGCAAAAAAGGGACGGCATCCATTTCGGACGGAGTCCCCTTTTGTCTCTCTGGTGCCTGAGCGTCAGAGCGTCTTCATGGCGTCTTCGACGGCCGCGACGAGGTTCGGGCTGGCGGTGAAGCAGACCTTGTTGCGTTCCGGAATCACGACGGACTTGCCGGTCTTGAATTCACGACCGACGCGAGCGGCGGTAGTCTTCAATTCCCAGCGGCCGAAGTTCCAGAACGTGACGCGTTCGCCGCGGGCCATGGCCTCGACGATCTCTTCATGCACGGCATCAACGATGCCCTCTACGAGGGAGGGCGAGAGCACGAGGCGTTCTGCGACAGCCTGCGCGATTTCCTTCTTGTTCATTGCGGTAGTCCTTCTCTTTATTCTTGGGGACGGGCTGCCCGTCCGGGCACCCTCTTTCGGCGACGCTTTCCGTTCCGGTCCTGTGGAACGTCTGTGTTGTGGTCCGCCTGTCACGTTAAGGTGACATCCCAATTGTACCTGCGGGGAAATATGCTTGGGGGTGTCACCCAGACGAATTGTAATGTTTTCCAAAACGACTCGCCTGCAAATGCTTCTCGTCTGGGCCTCCATTCCTGAACGGACCGTCAGTCCCGGGAAATCCCCTGCATTTCACATGATTCCCGGCGGTGCAGCCTCAAATCGGTTTCGATTTAACATTGCTGACGTTCACAGGAGGCTGATCATTTTGAAAATGCGCGTGGCACAGGCATTTGTAGTGTTTGCTGAGCAACAGTACCCGAAAGGTACCTTAGTCCGCGAGCTTTAAAATGCCTCGAATTCCGTCCGAGAGAGGGTTCTCCGAAATTCCATGCGCCGTGTCATGATTTTTTACAAACAGCCTGTGGTATTTTCCCTCAACTGCAGCCGTTTGAAGGCCGAAAACCCCTGCGCACCCTCTTCTCCCCTCTCCTGAGGGCGGATTGAGGTCGCCTCACTCCGTAGTTCTACCGAGTGTTTTCCGCCTATGCGAAAGGGCCTGCCGACGGCGGTTGCCGCGGGCAGGCCCCTCTCAATGCGGATGCACCGGATGCAGGATCAGCGGATTATTCCTTCCCGGTCCAGCAGTACGTGCAGAGCTTCTCGGGGTCAAGGCCGATGGCTTCGATGAGGCCTTCGACGGACTGGAAGCCGAGCGAGTCGAAGCCCATCTTGTCGCAGATGGACTTGAGCATGCACTGGCCGCGCTCGGTCTTGGCGTCGGCGTACTCGGCGAGGTGCTTGTGACCCTCGTCGCCTTCAAGCTCCTGAATGACGCGACGGGCGAGGAGCTCCATGTCGGAGTTGCCGCGGGAGAAGTTCAGGTACTTGCAGCTGTACATGATCGGCGGGCAGGCGGAGCGCATGTGCACTTCCTTCGCGCCGGACTTGTAGAGGAAGTCGACCGTTTCACGAAGCTGGGTGCCGCGAACGATGGAGTCGTCGATGAGAAGAAGCTTCTTGTCCTTGATGAGTTCGGGGACCGGAATCTGCTTCATCTTGGCGACCTGATTGCGGATTTGCTGGTTCGCGGGCATGAAGGAGCGGGACCAGGTCGGCGTGTACTTGATGAAGGGACGGGCGAACTTCTTGCCGCTTTCATTGGCGTAGCCGATGCCGTGCGGAAGGCCGGAGTCGGGAACACCCGCCACGTAGTCGACGTCGGGAGCCGTGCCGTCGGCCATGGCGTTGCGGGCCATGATCTCGCCGTTGCGGTAGCGCATCACCTCGACGTTCTTGCCTTCGTAGTTGGAGTTCGGATAACCGTAGTACGTCCAGAGGAAGGCGCACAGACGCATCTTCTCGGCAGCGGGCGAGAGAACCTCGATGCCCTCGGGCGTGATCTTGACGATTTCCTGAGGTCCGAGCTCATAGTGGTCCTCGTAGCCGAGCTTGTGGTAGACGAAGCTCTCGAACGAGACGCAGTAGCCGTTTTCATCCTTGCCGATGAGAACCGGCAGACGACCGAGCTTGTCGCGGGCGACAATAATGCCGTCGGGCTGCAGGAGCATGATCGTTTCGGAGCCCTGAATAATGTCCTGAGCGTAGCGAATGCCCTCGACGATAGACTGCTTGCGGTTGATGAGCGCGCCGACGAGTTCGGTGGAGTTCACCTTGCCCGAGCCCATCGCGAGGAACTGGGAATTGTTGTTGCTGAAGTAGCGCTCGATCAGGTCGTCGGCATTGTTGATGATGCCGACCGTCGTGATCGCAAAGAGGCCAAGATGAGACCTCAGGAGCAGAGGCTGCGGATCGTCGTCCGAAATGCAGCCGATGCCGCAGTTGCCCTTCATGTCCGCAATGTCCGGCTCGAAGCGGGTGCGGAACGGCGTGTTCGTGATGTTGTGGATCTGACGCTGGAAGCCCTTCTCAGGGTGGTAGATCGTCATGCCACCGAACTTGGTGCCGAGGTGGGAGTGGTAGTCGACGCCGAAGAAGGTGTCGAGAACGATGTCGCGCTTGGATACAGCGCCAAAAAAGCCGCCCATTTTTGCTGTGCTCTTGTATGGAAGTTGAAGATCTGAGTCGCGGACGCATGGCGTCGTGAGATTCGCCTGAACGGGGTCATCCGCAAATGTTGGCGTGATTATCGCAAACAAACAGCCGTTTGTGGGGGCCTCGGACGCTTTAGAACGGCAAATCTGTCCTTGGGTCAATGTCCTCATCGCCTGCTCTAGGGGGTTTCCCTAGGATGCCAGGAAAAATGCCCTCGGCTTAGTCCTGCGCGGGCGTTTGCACAATGATCTGTATCCGGAAGGCTCATCCGCCGAGCATGCGGGAGTCTTCTCAAATCCATCGCCACATTCGGGAGTTGTCATGACCAGGCTTCCCATACTCTTCGCCCTCTCCTCCGCGCTTCTGCTCGCAGGCTGTGCCGGTACTCCCTCTTCCATCCTGCAAGTCGTCAAAAGATCACTCAAGGAAGCTCTTCAAAAGCCCTCTTTAATTTTGCGCCCTGAGAACTCTTGTCTATTACACAAGATAAATTGCTGTGCAAACGATTGTTCAGGGTACTTTTGAAGAGCTTTCTCAAAGCCCAGAAACGAAGCAGACACTTCTCTTAAAGGCCCTGTTTAATCGGGGCTATTTTCGCTAGCAGCAAGCGTGGCCTTTCTTGAGGAGGTGAAATGATTTTCGGCAGTCTGCGAGTTAGTAACCCATGAAGACTATGTCAACAAGGTCCATTTAGTATTCGAGCAAAGATGCTCAGACAGGGGATCGATACTCGAGGGCTCATTTTAGAAACGCGAAGGGATCGCACATCCGGCACCGAGCAACTACTGTCCCCCATAACATTTTAGGGCGTACAACCGTGATTGTACGCCCTAGTTTAATTCCCCGCTTTCATGCGCAGGGGAGTGGCATTAAAGTGCTACACACCTCTTAGAACGCGTAGCTCCAGGTCACGGTGCCGGTTACGCCCTGATAATCCCCGACGTATCCTTTGAGACCAAGATCAAGCGCCATCGGATCAGTTGGCTTCGAGCGCATTGTAATCCCCAGATCCACGATGCCCGAATCGCCTTCGAGCGTAGGAATAACCAGAGCAACGAGATCGGTCTTCGTGAAAACGGTCGACTCGGCATCGCCGTCGGCTACATGTTCATATGCCAGGCCGAAACGCCAACTAATGTTTTCGGGCGTCGTGCCGCGAAGCATGGCACCAACCTGCATCGTGTGGGTCTTTGTATCCTCCGATTTCAATCTTTCGTGATCAGTCGTGCCGAGCGAAACCGTATCGCCTTCGAGGTACGTGAAGATGTAGCGACCGTAAACGTCAAGAGACACCTTATCGGCAAGGTCGAACACGTATCCCAGACCAATGTGTGCGGAGCCATAGAGGCTGTTGGCATCATACTTGGCAGACTCTTCAGTGTACTTCCCGGAGAATTCCGTCGAGGCGGTACCGAAGCGGAGCGAGCCGTCAACGTAGACAGGAAGGTTGAAGTGATAGCGCGAAGCCAGACCGACGCCATAGTAATCATGGTTGCCTTCGGCTGAAGCGTCATGAGTACTGCTTTCGGAGTTGCCGAAACCAGCTTCAACATAACCCGCGACCATCCACTCGGGCGTGACGCGCGTGACAAGCCCCGTAACGAGGGACATGCAGTCGACATCAACGCGCGAGCCGGTGTCATAGCGTGTTTTGCCGCCGCCGAGCGTACCAAACACAGCAGACTGATCGACTAACGAAGCGGAGTCCATCGCGTTCAAGCCTTCGTTTGCGATAAACGAAGCTCCTTGGTTGATGACGGCAACACTTCCGAGAATCGCATCAGACAGGGTACGAGAGTTGTCGTTTGGGGTGACGTCCGGAATGATGCCGGAGCCACCGTCATCCTTTACGAAATCTCCTGTCGACAGCGTGTCTTTATCGAAGTCCTTCGTGAATTTCCATGTTGTGTCCGTAAAGAGCGTCCCCTCGGTCTTGAAAACCGTACCGGCGTCGACATGGATCGTACCGCCAGCGGCGTGTATGAGCTTGTAGCTTTCGTCGGCATTGAGGCCGTCAAGGTTGCTGATCGTGACATCAATGTCTGAGAGATCCAAATCGCCTTGAGCTAACGTCAGAATAGGCGCACCGGTCGCAGCGTTGTTTTCTGTCCCGACAGTGAGCTTCAGCGTGTCGTATTGCCCTGCGAACTGACCGACAGAATGGACGCCTTGGGCACGAAGGCCGTTGTTATGGACGTTGGCCGAGTTGGAATCGACGAAAGACAGTGTCCCGGCTACGGTGGACGTTCCGATCAAATTGACGAAATTGCCGGTGATTTCGCTGGTGCTCGATTTCGAATGATCCCGAATCAGATAGACATCTCCGGTCAGTGTACTGTTTTCGAGCGTGATGACGGTGTTCTCAATTCTGTCGATTTGAGTGTCCACGCCATCGTCAGTGAAAGAAGTAAAAATACCGTAAGCGGTTTCGCTCTGGGCATTCGTTAGATTTAGTGTGTTGTTGGTATAGGTGAACTTACCGTTGGATTGGGTCTGATTCAGATAGACGACGCCGACATGCGCATCGTCAATGGTAACAGTGTTTCCAGTGAAGGTGGTATTCACATCCTGAGCCGCGTTCAGGTTGGGGTTGAACAGGATCCCGTGCAAGCTGGAAATCATTTTGGTGTCTGAATTATCACCATGAATGATGACCGCATTGTTGTCATACTTACCCTTGGCAGTGGTAATCACGCCGTAAGCCAGTCCAACAGTGCCGCCGTAGATTTCGAGTGTGTTATGCGAGGTTTCGCCCGACAGTACCATGTGCGATTCGGTCCTTTTGAGGACTCCGTAAAGCTGTGTCACTTCACCGCTCGTCATGATCGTGCGATTGTTGCGAATGTCCGAGGTGATGATCTTGGACGAGACGTCATCAGCCCCAAGCGTGGCCTGGGTAGAGCTGTTTCCCGACATCTGGAAACCGTTGTTGACGTGGGCTACGCCGACGAAGTATTCGGCTTTGCCGCCCGACATGACTGCATGGTTGTTCATAGCCTTGGCATTGATTTCTTCGACATACACGCCCCAGGCTTCCTGGGTTTGACCTTCGGAGATCTCAAGGACATTGTCAAATACGCTGATGGCGTTGTCGACAGTATCTTCTCCGAGATACGACCCCATCACACGTTTGACGTTGACATTGCTTCCGGCGATGAGGAGCTTGTTCTCCCGTACTTGAGAGTCGTAGGTACCACTACTGGTTCGCCAAGCGCCGATGACGTCAACATCGCGCATTTGTGAGTTCGTCAATTTGAATTCGAGCCCACAGTGGTTTGACGAAGTGGTTGTACCAAACCAGCCTCGATCAGCCTGTGTCGGATTGGTCGCCGTAACCTCATTGAAGGAGATTTCGACGGCGTTTGAAAAGTCGGGCGAATAATCCGTAACGGTCGAGTTTGCCATCTGAGCAAACGAAAGCAGCGCAGCCGCTACGGCGGTCGGGAGAGAGGCCTTTAGGAGATAGGGCGAGTATTGATTGTGCATGTGAATCTCGTATGGGTGTTGGGTGGGTGTTATGAGGTATCGACAAGATGAACGCCCGAGCATCTGGACCGGAGCGTCATGGAACGGCGGAGATGTCGATGGCCCCTGGATTTGCATCCACGTAGCCGTTCTCGGCGTGTATTGGTGCAACCGTAAATGCCGTCATCGCAATCGGAAGCGGCCCTCCTATTGGAGATGCCGCTTCCGTTTTGTGCTCTGAACGATTACGGATTAGTTGCGCGCGTCTTGACAGCCTTCTCTTTCTTGTCAAGACCGAGCAACTTTTTCATCTGCTCGATTTCAGCTCGTAGGGCTTCAAGGTCTTCCTGAGAACGGGCAACCTTCTTCGCCATGTTTTCTTCACGAGAACGGGAGCTCTCGAGCTGCGCTTCGAGTGCCAGGTTCTGGTTGGACAACGCCACAACCTTGGCGGACAATTGCGAAGTCGTCGGAGAGCCGTATGTCGAAGGTGCGCCGAAGCGGTAGGAAACGCCGGCATTGAACATGCGGTCGCCTTCCGTAGCGGTGGACGCGCCGAGATTCATCATGAAGTTTTCAGTCGGCTTGTAGAAGATGCCGACGGATACGGCCTGTTCGCCGCCGTAACTGCCGACGCCGGCAGCGGCAGACCAGTGATGCTCTTCATCAAGGCCCAACGGATGCAAAGCAGCAATCGCGGCAGAGTTTGCAGCTGAACGATTGATTTCGTCATGCAGATTGCTAGCGACTTCGTTGATCGTCCGCGAGTTTTCTTGGATGGCCTGTTGGGTTTCATAAAGTTGACCGCCCGTCACGGCATCCGAACTGCCTTCGGCAATGATGCCGTCTGCAACATTCACGATCTTGCGCTTGTTGTTCGACGACCCCACCGACACCGCATTGTCAACGCCCTCTGAGCCCGCACCCAGAACGACGGCGTTCTTCGCACCAGTCGTCACGCCGCTGCCGAGCACGAACGTATCCTTGGCACCTTCTTCAAGCTTGTTGCCCGTACCGACCACAAAGCTGCCGTCAGCACCCGAAGCAATGGAATTCAGGGTGCCGAAAGCGCCGGACTTGTTACCCGCGACAGTATTGTTGTAGCCGACAGCCGTGCCATATTCCCCTGTGACGGTACTATTCTTGCCAAGGGCAATGGTGTTGCCATGCAGGTAGTCATAAACACCCGCGGAGGTCACGGGATTCTTGTTGCCGGCTTCAACCTTGTCGGTTGTTGTCAGATCGGAACCCTGATCAGGGTGTTCGACCTTGCTGTTGATCCAGTCAATAAAGCCCTGACCGCCAAGGTCATCGCGAAGCTGTTGCTTCAAGTTATCCAAGGCCGTCTGAAGGTTGCTGTTGCCGGTGTTGATGCCGTCAATCTGGTCTTGAATGCCGCCGATGGCCTTCTGATGTTCACCGAGCGTCTTGTCGATGAGTCCCAGGTTCTGACCGAGCGAGTTGTTGGGATCAATGAAGGTGAAGCCGCCGGCACGAGAAGTGACGACAGGTGTCGCCCAGTTGTAGATCTGTTCGCCCGTCACAAATCCCTTGGAACCGGCACCAATGCCTTGAGCGCCGCTGCCGAGCGTAGCGCGCCACGACTCGAGATTGGCGCCTTCAATATTGGAAGCGTCCAACGCTGCGAACTCGCCGTGCAGGATTGAATCATCGGACGTCAAAACGGACTTGAGCGTTTCAGACGTCACCAATCGATTGTCGTCCGTCAGGGTTTTGTCAGTACCGGTCGTCGACAGGTTGATCTTGAACTTTCCTTCATTGTCGTTGGCATGCGTCACAGAGACAAAGTCGCCGTCGGCAAATGCAATGGCCTCGCGAACAGCCGTCAGACCATCCCCCGTGATCGACTTGACGTTGGAGAGATCCATTGCGGCGACCTTCAACGTGCCATTGCCATCCACCACGACCGAGAGGTTTCGGTCAAGGGCCTTGAGATTGTCCTTCGTGGCAGCATCAGCCTTTACGAATGTGCCGTTGGCATCAACGCGGGTTTCGGCAAAGACCTCTCGTCCAGTCACAAAGTGCGCATTAGCCTGAGAGATGGCTAGCGTACTAGCCTTCGTTCCGAGCTTGGTGAGCCACTGGCCGCCGTCAACATCAATGTTGTCGCCGGTGACAGTGGCGTAGGTTTGACCTATCTCTCCCTCACGGGCTTCCAGAACAGCCTCAAGCGTGGTCGATGTGACAAGCTTGTTGCCCGCCGTCGGCAAAGTCCTGTCAGTTCCCGTTGAATCCACGCCGAGCTGCGCGACGCCCGTATTGGTGTCGTACTGGGCAACCACGAATTCACCGTTCTGGAACGTGATCGCCTGACGGCTCAAGCTGGTAATCACATTCGAACCGGCCTTGGACAAGTTGGAAAGGTCAAGGTCGGCCACCTTAAGGGTGCCGCTCACATCCACAACCTTGGCCAGGTTGTCATCGAGCTTGAGCAAATTGGAAGCCGTCGATTCTGTGGTCTTGATGAACTGGCCATCCTTCGTTCCGCGCACTTCGCTGTGGAGTGCGTCGCCGGTGACGAAACCCTTGACGCCAGCGGCCACTTCACCCTTGAGCTTGGTCTGCCAGGCCTCGACGTTTTCGGCCTTCAGATTGTTGGCGTCGAGAGCGGCATATGTGCCGGCGAGGCCGTCAATGATGTCGCTTTCATTGGAGGCGAGCACGGACTTCAGCGTATCCGACGTAACCAGACGATTGGTTTCGTTGAGAGCCTTGTCGGTGCCGGTCGTCGTCAGATCAACCTTGAATTTGCCGTTGTTGTCCTTGGCATGCGTCACGGTGACGAAATCACCGGCATCAAAAACGACGGCATTCTGAACGACAGTGAGGCCGGAACCGGTGATCGCCGTCACGTTCGAAAGGTCGTTCCTCGCCAGATCCTTGACAGCATTGTGAACCGTACCGCCGGTGACCAGCGCATCATTGCCAGCCGTCACGGCACCGTCCGCCTTTACGTCAACGGCATACGTCCACTTATCATTTTCAAGCACAGCCTCACCAACGGTTACATGCTTGCCGTCCTTGAAGGCCAACACACTGGTGAGGTTGTCCTTGCCGATCTTCGAGCTGAGCCCATTGTCGAGCGCCGCAAGATTGGCCGCAACCGAATTGGTTCCCTTGACATAGTTGCCGTCATTCGTCACGTGCGTGGCTTCATATACGTCCTTGCCCGTCACGAAGTGGTTGTTGGCATCAGAAACGGCTGCCGTACCGGCCTGCGTTCCGAGCTTCGAGAGCCACTTGCTATTGCTGCCGTCGACATCAATGTTCGCGCCGTCCGTTGTCACGTAGCCCTGACCAGTCGTGAAGTCCTTCACGTAGTCATAGACAGCGCCACCGGTCACAAGCCCCTTGTCGTCCGCTGCGATCTTGCCTTCCGCCTTGATGCCAAGCGTATAAGTCTTAGAGTGATCCGTTCCGGCACTTGCACTGAGCGTGAGGGGGCCATCTGCGGCCACCTTGACGGCTTCCATGGCCTGATCGCGAACCGCGTTGCGATAGGTGGTGTTAACGGGCGACGTGAAGTTGAAGGCGTTCCCGATATTCGTGTCGATGGCAGCCTTAACCGTGGTGCCCGTGACCAGATGAGCATCCTTGTCGCCACCCACCGTGCCGTCGTCACGCACGCTTACGGTATAAGACAGCGCGCCATCATCATCCGTAGAGCCGTTGACACGCACGTTGTCGCCGCTTCCGACCACCTTGACGGACTGCTTTGCAATGGTCGAGACGTCGCTTGTGTTGACCTTGCCCTTCAGCGCTTCCGTGTTGGTGTATATCTGAGTATCAAGCGCGGACAAGTTCTGAGCAGCGGAATTGGCATGTTTCACATAGTGCCCGTCCTGACCCAGGCGTGTTTCGGTAAACACGGCGCCGCCTGTCATCAAACCGGCATTACCCTGCTCAACAGCACCATTGCCCGTGACATTCACGGAGTACGTTGTTTTGTCGCCGTTCTTGTTCGTCGTTACCGTGGTGTTCTGACCATCCGCAACGGCAACGTAGTCCCCCATGTTGTCGACTTTGGCAAATTTTTCACCGGCGATGTAGTCGTGGACCGTCTTGCCAGTCACGAGGGCTTCATTCGCGGCGGAAACGGCGCCGGTCTTAACGTCAAGCTTGTAATTCGTCGTGTGATAGGCTTCGTCCGCTTCGGCCGTCACCCCCAGAAGAGTGGAGTTGGCTGAACTCACTGTCACGGCTTTGCGGGCTTCATCACGAACAGCATGAGCATTACCCGTATTAGTCGTGAAGTCAAAGGCAGCCTTGATGTCGTTGGTGATGGCCGTTTTGACGGCGCCGCTTGTAACGAGCCCCGCATTGCCGTCCGCAACCAAGCCGTCGGCGACGACGTCGACCTTGTATTCAACACCACCGTCTGGCGTATCGTCGGACGTTACCTGCGTGTGTGATCCGTTAGTCACCTTGACAAGGTCCTTTACTTCGGACTTGTTGACCTTGTCACCAACGGCATCGGCGACAGATCCGAGACCCTTGTCGAGTGCCTGCAAATTGGCAGCGGCGGAGTTTTCGCTCAGGATGTAATTGCCTTTTGCGCCCACACGCGTCTCAGCGGCGACTTGCGCACCACTCACGAAATGCGTATTGCCGGAGGAAACGGCAGAGCCGTTCACGGAACCAAGCTTTGTAAGCCACTGGCCGTTGTCAGGATCAATGTTGCTTCCGTCAATGGCGGCAAGATTCTGGTTGGCATAGTCGAATACGGTCTTGCCGGTCACCAATCCCGCGCCGGCAGTACCATCCGCAATCGAACCCTTCACGAGTTGAAGGGAGTAGTGACCCGCAGTATCACCATAACCAGCGGAAACTTGGAGAAGAGAATCGTTTGACGCAACAGTGACTGCTTTGCGAGCTTGGTTCTGTACCTTGTTCGCGTTGGTTGTGTTGCGTTCAAAGTCAAAGGCATCCTTGAGTTCATTTTTAGAAGCTTTCGTTTGAACAACGGTATCAATGGCTTTGTCGAGGTTATTCAAATTCTGAGCTACTGTAGTGGTTCCGCCTGTGATGTATTTGCCTAATACAACTCTAGTCTCTTCGGCGATTTGTTCACCGGTGACAAAGTGTTTATTGCCTTGAGCAATTGGATTGGCTGAAGTACTGCCAAGTGCAGTCAACCACTTGCCGTTGTCGACATTAATGTTCGAACCATCGAGTTTGGCAAAGCCAGATGTTTCACTCTTGAGCTGACCAACCGTAGCGGCATCATGGTCGTTGACGCCATTCGCCACATTGACAATGCGGCGATTGAAGCCGCTGTCGGATGAAGAGTTGCCAACAGAAACCACACCGTTTATATCGGTAGGGAGAACATCGGACTGCAATACGGCACTGTTAGCACCTAATGCCACAGCTTGCACAACGCCCACTTTTATTTGGGCATTAGTACCGATGGCAAGCGAATGCTCGCCGGAAGCTATGGCATTCTCTCCAATTGCAAGAGAGTGTGCACCCTGAGCTTTAGCGGATGTTTGAGGTTCAGCGATGTCATGGGTAGCATTGACACTCAAATATTCAGTGCTTCCACCCAATTCCTTCTTTAGTTCCCAAATCTGACGTCCGTTAATGGCATCAGTACTGTCTGCGGAAATATCGCCATCTGAGAGATTTGATAATTTGCGAGTAAGAGTTATTTCTTTGTTTGTGTTAGACGTAGATGGCTTGACTAGGATCTCTGGATCAAGAATATTTGTTAATTCAGAAAGTAAAGGACTGTTTTTAAAATCATCAACATCCACAGAAGGTCCATACATCCAACCTGATCGTTTTTCTCCGCTCAGAATAAATTTTCCATTGCTATTCTTTGTGAGTTCTCTAAATACGACATAGCCACCGTTTGAGTGAGCTTGTTCATAACGATCAAATAATAGAATGCGTTCGTCTTCGTGGCTGTTAAAAACTTCATGAAGGTATTTTGCGTCATTCAAGATTTGGCTATCAGGTTCGTACGGGGTCAAGAGAACATTCCCGTTGCCATCAACGTGAAATCGGTTATTTAAGCCCTCTTGAGTCGTAAGGTCTGTATTCCAATTGGGCAAATTTTTGATGTTTACAGTCTTATTGCTATCAAAGAAAGTAATTTGCCCGCTGGAGAAAGATCCGATCACTCTTGCATTACTGGCGTTCTGATAGTCTTCGGCAAAGGAACCGGCGCTCAAGGTCAAGAGGGCAGATACTATAATCGCAGAACTTATTTGTTTCTTAAAACCTTTGCTTGCATATGATTTCGCTTCGCTAGTAACAACAAAACAACCTGTGTTACTGTTGAAAAATGATTTAAATATTTTATTCATGATAAGGTAACCGATGGGCTTGATGAATGTTTAAGTAAAACTAAAATATATGGCGAGAATAATATTTCTCATTTTGTTTTAATTTTATTTTTGAAATTTTCTTTCAGACCATATGACCAGAAATACAAATCCAATAAACGCATTGGAGGATATGACGCCTGTATTTGTTTTATTTGCCCGTTCTGCTCCTTCACCGAGACTTCAATCACGCCGTCGAGTCTTGTTTTGAGATAGCTCTGGACATTGTGGTCTTGCACCACATTGAGAAGTGCCGAGAGAGAAGCGGTATCAAGCTTGTCGGAGAGGCGGCAGCTTTCAGGGGCCTGAGGGTTAAAGGCTTGGATCGCGGACTTGAAGCAAGTGTCAAATGCCGGTAGTACGCCCATAACACCCATCAGGATTTTTGAGACAAGCGTGACGCTTGGCGGGCTTGGCCGGGGATAACCGGAATGAGACAGGAACGCCTGATAGCCTTCGGACACGGCCAGAATCAGGTCGTTGAGTTGATTGACGCTGAGAATCCCGTTGGAGACATACGGGTTGATGTGGGCGTTTCGGGCCTTTTCGAAGAGTGAGTGAAGAATGGCCGAAAAAAGACGACGGTTATGCGTGCGCAGAACCGCATTTCGGTACATGCCGAAGGACGCGAGATACGAAGAAAGCTGTAACGCGCCTAGCTCAAGACTTGTTGAAGAGGGGATGCCATCAAGAAACTGCTGATGGTTCTGATGGAAAAAGCCGTAGCAGAGATCCCACGAGAGAGGGCGGCTGTCTTCGGGGCGACAGCCGGCGAAGAGACGGCGTTTGAATTCCGCATCATCAAGACGAAGCAGATCAAGGGCTTGAACTAAAGGTGAGGTCGGCTCATCGCTGGGAACTATTTGCCCTGGGGGGGGGGGGGGGGGGGATTAAAATCATATCAACTTCTCGATAGCCGATGCAACAATATCATGGTTGCGTTTAGCGTTAACTGTTCGCGTTAATAAAAGGCGGCTTCTTGTAAGAAAGTTTTCCAATTATATCAAAGGGACATTTGTACACTTTGCGGAAGATCAAGTGTTAGCGGTGAGCGATTCTGAGATTCAATTCCACAAAAGAGACGCAATCAACCGTCGCTCGTTGGTGGGTAACACCGAAGCGGGGGTGGCCCACGAGGTGGAGTAAAACAACGCGTGCGTCGGCGCAGGCGGCGCGGCGTTCGGAGGACGCGTATCGCCTACTTGTTTCGGGCTGCGTTAAATGCTTGTTGCGAGTACACGTGCGCAAAAACTCTTCTTTTTCTTTCAGTCAGCTAGCGAGCACCCCCCAACGCCGGCCTTCCCGCTCATGGAACACATCAGTGAGCCACTCAACCGGATTCTCGACTATGAAACCATGGGAGCCTTTTGTGGGGCTCTGCAGAACCACTTGCCAGTGGTTGCTCAAAGCGGGAGCCAGACTCAGACCTCGTCGCAGGCCATGAGCTTGAGCGCCTGACGGCGTGCGCAACCTCGCTCTCGCCGTCAGTACGTTTCTGCCGAATCAGGCGGACTTAAGTCGCCTTCACGATCGGCCAAACCAGCATGATGAAAGCTCCGGCGCCCTTCGACGCCGGAGCTTTTTCATAAGGCCTTGAAAACCTCAATCCATGGAGCGACCGGCTTGTGCTGGCTGTGTAAGGATCTTGCACAAGCACGGTGTTTTGCTCAATCAGAAGGCGTGGCGGATGCCGACAGTCTCGGAAAATTGGGCCGGTCAGCCGTTGGTTGATATTGAGACCGTTGTGAATCTAATCAGCAACACGACGACGCGAACCGGACTGAAGGTTAGATGTGACATTGACAACAATGAATATCTGAAGGAAACAAAGATCACCGACGGAGAATTGGTCAGATCGCACTTGATCCTATTCTGGAGTTTGGTACTGGAACTCCATCATTCGTGGTTTCAAGCATGTCGAAGACTCACAAGTTATTTCCTAACCATTCCTTATGCGTAAACTTTGGCCCTCGAGCAATATCTGGGCGATCCACCTCTCCGCGTCGTCAACGCCGAACCACGGAATTCTTCTGTTGAGGTCCGCGTAGACAGAGGCCGGCATCGGCACCGCAACGGTGTTGTGCGCCGTCATGCTCCAGGCCACGGGAACTCTGGTGCCGTCGACAGACGGAACCCGGCAATACCACGATCCTGGCACTACGGACGTCGTGAGCCAGGCATCGTCTATCGCCATGATCTGCATGACTGCCTCAACGCTGAGCTCGTAATGAAGTTCGCCGTCAATCTCTTCGATTTCCGTATTGACCCTCACGGTCTTTACGGTCCCGTTCACGATGCTGATGATTCCCAACGATGGAGACCAATGGGTCAAACCCAAATCTTCCGCCAAAGCGCCGTTCACGGTCAGGACCAGATGGGGCTCCGGCTCGAGCTCCAGACGCATCGTTACGGGCTCGGCTGAAGAATTGAGCAGCACCCGCTCCTTTTCGCTCAGACGTGCAACGCTCGGCAACTTGATGTCATGCCTCATGTCGCTGGCAGAGAACCGGTCCCAGACTTTCGTGACTTTTTCTCTGCCACCCTTCTTCACTCTGATGCGCCATCCACGCGGACTCTCCTCGGACCCGGGCTCGATGATCGCGCAGCGGCCGCCCGCGAGCGCCACACTGTGCCCGATGATGAGGGACGGAAGGTCCCATTCAGCCTGCTCAGAGTCACCAGTTCTCCCCTTGAGGAGGTGCTCGTTGATGAAGGCGATCGAGTCGGGATTGGCCTTTGCAAGGCCTTCGCAGAGCATCTCATAGCCTTCCGGATCCATCTCCTTGAGGAACGCAGCGGCAATCCTCACCATCTTCGAGCAAAGGACGACAGGTTCACTGCCCTTGTCGGACGAGGCCGCACATTCCTTGTTGAAATCCTGCATTCACGAACTCCTTGATGAAACTCTACTCCCTGAAGCAGTGGACAGTTGCTGACTTGAGGAAAGCTGCCGCCGGTTGATTCCATCCTCGTCAGACATTATCTTCCGAGACACTCCCTCTCTTTCTTCCCGATTCCTGATGAGTTCATTATGAGGACCTCGTGCGTCAACATCTGTCGCACGGAAAATCCCGCAGGCCGCCTTCTTTCGCCGTCGTCTCGGGTGCCCTCCATATCCCCGACAACAAGACGGGAGTTTGAAGTCTGGTGGCGGCTTCGCAGGACAAAAGCCGTCTCTAGCAGACATCTCTCCATGGCTGATCGTGTCGACCTGACTGTTGCTCCCCTTTTTTAGAACGTCGTTCTCGCTCAGCGGAACGGTTGGACTCTCTGTGTTGAGATGGGTTGAGATGGGCATTGAGGTCAGGACACGGTGAAGGCCCCTACGTCAAGCAATAGGGCCGGGCCTCGCAGCGACTGATCAGAATAAAACAACGGCCTGCAGCTCCGAAGAACTGCAGGCCGTTTTCAGTCATCCGCAGGTGATGTCACCTGCTTCAAAACCCGAAGGCTTAGAAGTTGAAGCGGACGTTGGCGAAGATGCCGTGCGTGTTGATGTCGCTGCCCCAGGAACCGGAGTAGGAGACACCAACCGTGGCGTGCTTCGCGACCTGACCGACGATGCCGAGACCGAGGTTGGCCTGATCCTTGAGTTCAGACCCTTCGATCGCGGCGAACTTGCCGCCCTCGCCCATCTGGACGTTCACGAGACCTTCGGTGTCACCGAAGTAGTGAGACCAGCCGAGATCGGCCGTCAGAGCGACCGGCATGTTGCCCATGGCGAACGGAACAGCGGTACGAACACCGAGCGTGGCGATCTGGATGTCGTCCTTGATCTCGTCGGTCTTGAAGCTGTGGCCGATGGCGTTGTCAACCACGGCATCCGTTTCGACACGGGCCCAGGTGAAGCCGACGTACGGGGAGACCTTCGCAACGCTCAGGTCGAAGTTGTACGCACCTTCAACGAAGCCCTGAAGGACAGAGGCGTTTTCGCTGTGCTGGTTGACATTGGTGTTCATGACGCGAACCGTGTCACGATCTTCGTCGGTGTAAGCCACGCCGTAGGTCATCGTCACGTTGCCGATGTCCGTCAGACCGTAGACGCCGAAGTGCTTGTCTTCACCGTCGATCTTGTTGAGGCCGGACTTGTAGTCCGTCGTACCGTAGCCGAAGAAGGCACCGAACTTGGTGTTGTCGAGGACAAGGGCTTCGGCACCGAGGAAGCCGGTGCGGAAGTCGACGTCCATCGTGTTCTTCGTGCCTTCAGCTTCTCCCCAGTGACCGATGCCGGCAGCCCAGATGCGGGCGCGACCGTTGTCAACTTCAGCGGAGCGACCTTCACCCATGCCGCGAGCCTGATCCATGACCGTGCGGGACACGGCGGTGGCGTTCACGACGAGAGCATTGCGGGCCGTGGCGTAGAAGTCATCGTCAAGTGCGCGGTACGTGTCACGGATTTCATTTTCCGTCTTGGCGGACAGGATTTCACCCGTGAGCTTGTTGCCGGAAGCTTCGATGGCTGCAGCGATCTTCTGTTCGTTAGCCGTGCTGGCAAACTGTTCGAAGGTCACGTCGGCGTTCTTTTCCATCTTGACGTCGATCTTCTTGTCGCCAACAGTCGTTTCACCGAGCTTGAAGAAAACAGACTTGACATCCATGTTGTTGGTGGTGACGCCATCAAACACCTGCTGACCGTCAGCAACCTCGAAAGAGCCAGTCACAGCAGCTTCCTTGGAGTTCCAAGCCTTCACGAGCGTTTCGGTATCGGCACCCGCAAGACCAACAGCGATCTCCTTGTTGCTACCAAAGATAACCTTCTGGACCTTCACGTTGGAACCTGCGTCAACGTAAAGCCTGCCGCCCTGAGAAAGATCGATCTCAAGCTGATTCTTCGTGGCTTCCTTGCTGTAAAGGTGCCCCTTCTTCGTGAACTGGTCGTTGTAGCTCGAGAGAACGCCGAACGTACCGCCAGTGTTGACCGTAACCTTGTTGTCAGTACCGATGGATTCGGCAAAGGCGAGGAGCGTGCCACCTTCGACCGTCGTCGTACCGGCGTAGGAGTTGTTACCCGTCATGATGAGAGTGCCTTCCCCCTTCTTGACAAGCGTACCCTTGTAGCCAGCATAATCGTTTTTACGCTTCTCCTTGATGGCATTAGCGCGTTCAGCATACGCAGCAAGAAGAACCTGCTTCTCGGTCTCACCGACAACATGAGATGTACGCTCTTCCTCGGTCACGTTATCGTCGCCGTCCTTAACGACGAAATCCTTACCCGTGATGATGTCGCCATACGCCAATTCTTTACCGCCATCCACTTGTCATCTTCCTCCTTGCGCTGATCAAGCGCCTTGTTGGAGATGTCGTTTGACCAAACGTCAAGGGAACCCGCCGTGGCCATGTTGTATTCGAAGGTGCCGAGGAACTGGCCGGGACCGTACATGCCCTTGTCGAGGTCAGGCACGCCCCAACCCATGCGGTCGGAAACTTCGCCATCCTCACGGATAGTACCATCCACGTCAGTCCAGCCTTCCATGTTGGTACCGTCGGCATTCTTATGGTTGGCCGTCGTGAACATGACGTCACGAACCTGAAGCGCATTCATCTGGTCATAGCGAGACATCAGGACGCCCATGGCACCGGCAACGTGCGGCGCAGCCATGGAAGTACCACCCCAGGCAGCGTAGCCCGGATTGCCGTGATCGTCCGTCGTGCTCGAGTAAATGGCGTTGCCAGGAGCGGCAACCGTCCACCACTTGCCCTGACCGGCTTCGTTGAAGTTCTTGACGAGTTCGTAAGAACCAACCTTGGAACCCTGTTTCAAACCGGCAACAGCAATCCAGTGCTTTTCAGCGGCCGGGTTGTAGAGCGGATAGAGAGCACGGTAGTACGGGTTCTTCATGTCGCGGTTGCCCGTCGTCATGATCTGAACAATGTTCTTGTTCTTGACAGCTTCATAAGCGGCATAAACGAAGGACTTGTCGTCCACGATGCCGTTAGCAACAGTCTGATCAAAGCCATAACGCTTGGCGAAGAACATGAACTCGTAGTCGGTTTCAGCTTCGGTGTTCACGTTGAGGTGAACCCCGGTGTTGTAGCCGTCGTGCCCCGTGTCCTTCTGGTCTTCAACGCGAGTGTTCGTACCCCAGGAATTGTTGATCACGCCACCGCGATTACCATTAGCAGCTGCGACCTTTTCAGCAAGGTCTCCCCAGGCCTTCTGGAAGTACGTGTAGTCCTGGAAAGGACCGTAGTTGTTGTCGTCCGTTGCACCGGTGTTGCCGACGATGATGTTGGAACCCCAGGCCACGCCATGGAATTCACTGCCGTCGCGATTGCCACCAACAGTACCCGTCACGTGCGTGCCGTGCGAGTCATTGACACCCTCCTTCCAGTTGCCATCGATGTCAAACGTGGTCTCAGGATTGAACGGGTTGCCAACATTACCCTTGTCCTTATCAACAGCCTGCGGATAGCGGTTGCCCGTGGAACCGTAATTTCCCTTGGCTTCGGAAACACTGAAACGATCGCCCGTAAGATCAGGATGAATGTTCAGGAGAGCGCCGGAGTCCATGACGCCGACGGCCACACCATCGCCGTTGAACCCAAGAGCGTAGGCCTTCGAGGCGTGCATGGCGGCAAGCCCCCAGTCCTTCTGGTATTCAGCCGTTTCGAAGGAACGCTGAGCTTCGGCGATGGCGGCACTGCTCGTGGCCTTGAAACCGGGTTCAACATAAGCAGCCTGAGCGCCGGCGGCCATCATAAAGGCGGCGACGGCAAGGGCAACAGCGCTCTTGGCGGCCTTGCCCTTCGTGGCGTGGTGTTCGTCCGTAACGACGTACTGCTGATGGGCAGCACTCCACTTGGTCTTGAAAACGCGATTCATTTTGCGTAACTCCAAATGTATGGGGTCTATGGTTGGTCCTGTATCTCCGCTACTGCGAACGGAGACCTCTGAAGCTTATCCACATGCAGACAACAGAATCGGCTTTTGCACGAATTTCATGAAATAAATGCATCTCGAGCACATCATGGCTTACCCTTGCTCTGAAGCGCATCTATTGACACCATTCAAGTGTCCACTTCTTTGCGCTAGTCCCCCAGCCGTTTTCAATGGAAACGCTCAACGACGATGACAAGGATCAACACAATTCAATTGCCTGAAAGCCAGACATCAAACATTTAGAGAAAATCCATTTCGAGGGTAAACACGCGGTCGCTTTTATACGACGTTGGTGTTTCCACTTAAAGTGGAAAATTCTATCGATTCGCGTATACGTAAGATACGACCTATGAACGTTTGCGGCTTGCAAATCAGAGTCATAACCGACATCTTCAGACATGCCGAATTTGTACGGCAGGTCATGGTCGTAGTTTCAAACATCCATGTTGTGCATTGTGTCTCCGCCATTGCCAACCAGATAGCGGACAAGCGAACGGGCCTTGTCCGAGATGCCGCCGTTCGGACAACCCGCACGAACGGCGGAGTCCAACCCGGAACGCTTCCCAGTCATGACCATGATGTCAGTCGCTCTCGTGTCGACTCGTGTGATCAAGATGATCGGATGGGGTTGAGGATCGGGTAGCAAAAAATGGGTTCATCTCGGAAGTCCGTGGAACGCGGCCTTGACTTTTAAGAAAA
>ERZ791785.474-NODE-474-length-34640-cov-2.952349_pt1 | contig 34640 bp, 24 predicted proteins | sample MGYA00509947_ERZ791785 | MGnify/ENA primary metagenome ERZ791785 (study PRJEB30046, sample SAMN00791982) | human gut metagenome | study: EMG produced TPA metagenomics assembly of the A metagenome-wide association study of gut microbiota in type 2... | reverse complement strand
AAGGTTTAAGTGAACCAATAAAAGAAGCAGGAATATTCCCAGAAATGTTATCTTCAATGATAAACATAGGAGAAGAAACTGGGCAATTAGATGAAATATTAAACAAAACAGCAGATTTCTATGATGAAGAAGTAGAACAAGCTATTCAAACAACAACAGCATTAATAGAACCATTGCTTATTGTAGTAATGGGACTTGTAATAGGATTTATAGTAATTTCTATAATGCTACCAATGTTTGATATGTACACTGCAATGTAGGTTTTAATTAAAAATTAAAATAAATAAAATACATAATAGGAGGGGTTTTTATAATGATTAAAAACTTAAAAAACAAGAAAAAAGGATTTACTCTTATCGAGTTAATCATCGTTATTGCTATCATTGCAATTTTAGCAGCGGTAGCTATTCCTAAGTTCGGAGAAGTAAGAAAGAATGCAGCTTTAAAAAGTGATGTTGCAAATGCTAAAACTATTGCAAATGCAGTTACAACTTTAATTGCAGAAGAAAATTTAACTACAACTGCAACTGAAGCTACCCCATTAGTTGTTGATAATAATACAGCTGTAGGAAGTACAAATGAAGTCGAAGCATATATGCAAAATCCACCTTCACCTGAATCAAAAGGATATACTCAATATGAAGTTGTAGTAGATATAAATGGTAATGTTTCAGTAGTTATGAGAAAAGATGCATCAACAGTTACAAAGTTGTTCCCTATTGCAGATATATCTGTTAAGTAGTTTTAAAAGTGTAAAGCATACAAGCTTTACACTTTATCCTATAAATTAAAAGTCTTTAAATTATAGGATAAGGTGTAAATTTTTTTAAGATTAAAATAATACCTAAGGGGTGAAGTAATGTCAGATGAAAATAAGAAGAAGTTTGATTTTTCTAAGTTAAAGGAAATTGGTCAAATGGATTTAAAGGATTTAAAAAAGATTAAAATAGGTAATAGCAAGGATAGTAGCAAGGGCGTTATGTCTAAGCTTAATGTTAAAATAGAAAAACCAAGAAATGTTGTAAGTTTTGATATTGGAGCTAGTGCTATAAAGATAGCTTCAGGAAAGTATCATAAGGGTAAATTGGTTATAAATAATTGTACTGAAATAGTAACGCCTGAAGGCACTATTGCTGATGGGAAGATACTTAATGAAAATCAGTTATCTGAAATGCTTAAATTTTCTTTGAAGGATATTAAGGTAAAAGCAGCAGATGCTATTATCACTACTAATTCATCTTTAATAATTAACAGAGAAATTATGATTCCTAAGGTTGAGGATGAAGAGTTGGATACTGTTATAAGATATGAAATACAGCAATATTTACCTATTAATCTTAATGATTATGTTATTCAATTTATTATTTTAGATGAGGTTGAAGCTGAAAGTGGTAATAAGTATAAAGTTAATGTTATTGCTTACCCAGATAAGATTTCTAGAGATTATTATAATTTAATAAATTCAATAGGATTAAATCCATATGCTTTAGATGTTACTTATAATTCTCTTAATAAAATAGCTAATTACTCAGAGTTAGCTAAGGAAAATGAAGAGTGTACTGTTGCTTTTGTAGATATGGGAGGAACTACTACTAATATAATAATCTTAAAGAATGGTAAGCTTGATTTTACAAGAATGATGAGAGTTGGTGGAGAAAATATTAATTTTGCTTTAGCTGAAGAGTTAGGTATGGCTGCAAAATCAACAGAAGCATTAAAGATTGAAAAATCAGATTTAGATGATATTAAAGAAGATGATTTTATTAATATAGCATTAAAAAAGGTGTTAGGTAATATTTCTTTAGAGATTGAGAGAATATTTAAGTTTTATTTAAGCAAAAGTGTAGGGAATAAAATAGATAAAATATACCTTTATGGTGGAACTTCTAACATTAAGGGTATTGAAAAGTATGTTGAAGATAAATTTAATATGCCTGTCAAAAAAATAGACAAGCTTAATAATGTTGATTTTACTACAAAGGAACTAAAAGAGCTCTCTATGGATAGATATTTAAATGCCATAGGTGCAATCATTAGATTATAGGGAGGAAATATGAGAAGAGATATTAACTTTTTTAGCCCTTATCAAGGAAAGAAAAAAGAACAAAAAAATCAGAATATTTATAAATACTCCTTATCAGGATTTGTAGCAGCATTTATTGTTGGGACATTAGCATGGAATAGTATTAATTTATATAAGGTTAATAAAAGTATAGCTGATTATACTGCTAAATTAGAAGATCCATCAATTGTAGAGAAAGTATTAGAAGCAGAGCAAACAGAAGCTAAGTTAAATCTTTTAAGTAGCTATGAAAAGCAATTAAATACGATATATAAAGGTGTTGAGAGTAGAGATGTTGTATCAAATGAGATTCTAAATATGATAAGTTCAACATTGCCAACAGAAGTTAGTTTTAACAGCTTAAATCTTACTAATACTGAAATAACAATGCAAGCTACATCTACTAATAGAACTGCTATTGCTGAAGTTCAATATAATTTAAAGCAACTTAAAAATATTCAAGAAGTTTACATAGGTGCAATATCTGGTGATGAGAAGTATACATTTGATATAAGATGTACTTTAAAGGATGGTGAATAACATGAAGATTAGTAAAAAGGAAAAAATGCTTTTAGGAGTATTAGGAACTGTATTAGTAAGTGTTATTTATTATCAATTTGTATATGTTAATCAAGTAGAAAAGCTAGAAATTAAAAGAGCAGAATTAAGTGAAGTTAAAAATAGATATACAACTACAATGCAAACTATTGCAAATTTAGAAAATAAGAAATCTGAAATAAAAGTAATAAACTCTAATATTGAAGAGAAATCAGGAATATTTTATCCAACAATACTTCAAGAAAAGATAATATTAGAAATAGATACATTAATAACTGCAAGTGGATTAAAGGCAAATATATCATTTAATCCAATAGAAGTCGCAGCAGTTGAAACTTTTACTGTAACAGAGGTTATAAAAACAGAAAGTACACTTCAGTTTATAGCAGATAGTTATACAGGCTCACGAGATACAACTTTAGCTGATAATAATGGTGAACAAAAAGTTGAAAACAATGTTGTTTTAAGTAATGGGGAAACTTCAAATGAAGGAAACTCTCAAGCTATTGCTACAGATAATTCAGCAACAGCTGAACAATTAAAAATAGGAATAAGCTTTAATGGTTCTTATGATGCATTGAAGAGATTTATAGGATTGTTAGAAGGATATAGCAGAAAGATTAATATAACTAATTTAGCTATAACTCCAACATCAACTACTGATGTTACTGGAAGCATGAATTTAGAGCTATATGGTATTCCAAAGCTTAATGATAAGGATATTGAATACTTAAAATGGGAATTAGAAAATACTTATGGAAAAGATACTCCATTTACAGTAGGAGCAGCTAATGGTGCTTATAGTTCAACTATTGAACAGCTTGGAACAGAGGCAGATATTAATGATTTTGTAATGCTACTAAGAGCACCAGCATCAGAATTACCTACTTTAACTTTAGGTAGAGCTAACGATAGTGATAGAACAACATATTTATATTCAGATAATGTAAAAACTGAAGAAGCAGAGATAGAATTTAATGAGTTAGATGGTAAATTATATTACAAATACAAAACAACTTCAGGATATTATCCAAAGGATAATACTTCGACAGGTGCAGAGTTTACTACTAAATCAGATAACATAGTAATTAATATAACAAGTGAAGCAAGAGTTGGAACAGACGATAATTCACAAGTAAAGCTGAAAGTTATCAACAACACTGAAAGAAAAGTAGAAGTATTTGTGGAAAAAGACGATACATCTAATCCAAGAATTGAAATTCAAAGCTCGGGTAACTCAGTTAATGTTAAAAATAAGTAGGTGTTGAAATGAGAATATGTAAGCATAAAAAAAAAGGGATGACATTAATAGAGGCAATCATTAGTGTTGCCCTTTTATCAATTTTAATAGTTCCTATTTCAGGATTAGTAATGACTTCAGTTAATACAAATAAGAGAGCTGAAATAAAACAAGAAGCTACATTTTTAGGACAAAAGCTTTTAGAAGAAATGAAGGTTTATGACAAGATAAAGCTAGATAGTAATGGTAATTTTCAGTTACTAAATGGTCAGGGAATAAAAAGAGTTAATACTGATGAAAGTGCTGCTGATTTTAATAATTTTAATGGGAAGTTCAGTATAGATAAATATGCTGTAGAAATTAAATTAATTAAAGACGATGAATTTACTTATGAAGATATTAGTAAAGATCCTTTAGAAAATATAGTATTTGATTATAAATTAGAGTTTAAAGGGGATGCTTCAAAAACAGTTACTTTATACAAAAATACTGAATCAGGATTGTCTGAAGTAAGCAGCTATTATCCAATAGTAAATAATAATTTAAATTTAAAAATAGGTAATGGAATACTTATCTTGTTAAATAATGAAATTGAAATGATTAATGATTCTGGGGTACCGATAAGTAATGATAATAATATTTTAATTGATTTAAATGATAACTTTACAGGAAATATTAAATTAGATTTTTATAACCAAACAGATATTGAAAAAAATATATATATTAAAAAGAATTCATCAACTACAGGAAAAGTTGAAGTTAATTCATATATAGGTAAGATAAAAATATTTAATAACATAATATCGAGCACTAAAAATACATTAGGTGATTTATATAATGTAGAAGTTACAGTTAGTAATAGAGGAAATACATTATTTAATGGAATAGTATCTCAAAATATATGGATACAATAATTAAAAAGTAGGGGGGGAGTTTGATGAGTAATAAGTTAAAGAAAAAAGGTTCTAGCTTAGTTGTTATAACTGTTGTTATGGCAATATTATTTACTACAAGTACAGCAATACTTACTTTAGTAACAAGTGATTATAAGATGAGAATTAATGAGAGTAGACGTATTGAGAATATGTATAAGGCAGATTCAGGGCTTGATGTTGTTTATAACGTTATAGTAAAAAATAGCGAAGCTGCAATATTGAAGGCTAGTAAAGAAGTAACTAAAAAGTATAAGGATTCTACTGAAGATATAAGTAGTTTGTATGAAAAAATGAACAAAGACTTTAAAGAAGAGTTTATTAAGTTTTTAGGTAAAAGCGCTGCTAATAAAGGAGAAAATAAAGATACAGATGCATTACTAGCGCAAGGTATAGTTAATAATAAATATATGATATTTAGTGAAGATACTGATAGTTTTGGTTGGAAAAATTATGAGAGAAGTGCTGATGTAACTGCTAATCCTGTAATAGAAATATTAGATTACGAGTATAGGGATACGTCAATAGAAGAAGGCAAAGGTGAGATAAGAATTAAAGTTAAATCTACCTTTGAAAGTTTAACTGGTGAATTTAAAAACACAAAAACAATATCTACAGAATTTGTTATAAAAACTCCAGATTATGAAGGAAGTTTAGTAGCATCTACTAATACGGAAAATATAGAAATTCAACCTGTATTTGACGGTAAAGCTATAACGGCAGATGGAAATATGAATGTAACTGGTAATGTAAGTATAAAAAGTGATATTTGGATTAAGGGTAATCAAGAAAATATAGAAAATCCTAATTATGTTTTTGATAAATATAGAGGGGGAGTAGTAGTAGATAACAGCACTTTAAATATAGACGGAAATATATATACTGCTAATACGCTACAATTAAAAAATAATACAAATGTTACTGTAACAAATGATATTTATGCCTTAAATACTTATGTAGGTAAAGATAACACGGATGCTACATCTTCAAATAACATTTTAAATGTAAATAAAAATTTAGTGGTAAATAATGATTTAGCTTTAAATGCAACTGAAAGTAGTATAAATATAGATACTAATTTTTATGGAATAAATGATAAAACTACAGTAGCAGATACTGCAGAAAAAGCAATGAAATCAAGTAGTATTATTGTAAATGAAATTGGACTTAAAGAAGATAATACACCTACATCTTCAATAACAGTTAATGGTGATTCGTATATTATGGGAGTTGCATATATAAATGCTACTGATAATGAGGGAAATAAATATCAAACCGGTGAATCTGTAGCAGTTAAAGGCAATTACTTAGCTTATACAGATATATTAGCTGAATATGAAGATAATGTAACTATGAAATATTACAATCCTTTACAGTTAATTGAATTTATTGATGGGGATGATACTTTAAAAAAGAAAGCTGAATATATTAAAGAATATTATGCTGCTAATTCAAGTGAATTAAAAACAGGTGGAGTAAATCTAAAAGGAAATGTATCTTCAGTTGGAGCTTATATTGATAAAGCTGGCAAAGTGCAATATGACAATAGTTGGAGCGGAGATGCTGTTATTGATGGAATAAGAAGCGAATTTGCTAGGAATGTATTTGCAATGGGAAATACAAATGGAGTAGATTCTGATAAAGATAATAGCGAATTGTATTCTGCTGGGCAAGTTGTTAATACTGTAAGTAATCAAGTTGATTTTTCAAAAATTGTAGAAGGTATTACATTAAATGAAAAGTACGGACAAGTATATTTAGATAATACAGCTTCAGAAGTAACAATAATAGATAACAAGATAGGAAATAAGGAAATAAGGAAATAAAAGAAGGCGTTATTATAGTAAAAAATAATATTAATATTGAAGATGATTTTGATTTTAAAGGAATTATTATAGCCGGTGGAGATGTTGAATTTAAAAATACAGTTTCAAATACTGTAAAGATAGAATATGATGAAAATATAGTAAGAAAAGTAATAGCATCAAATTATGATGTATTAAAGAATATTTTTATAGGAAGCAAAATAAATGACGCTGAAGTTAATGTTGGAGAATTAATAAATGTAGAAACTACTACAAATGGATATGAGGTAGACTCATACTTATCAACAAATAATTGGAAGATACTAAAGTAAAGAGGTGAATTATTTGAAGAAAAAATCAACAGGGTTTACGGTAATAGAATTAGTAATAACACTAGCTATTACCACAATGATTATAGGAGTAGCATATACTTTCTTTTTCACAAATAATAAAACCTTAAACACTACAGAGATAAATTCAGAACTTCAATACGAAGCAGAAAATATTGAAAAGTTATTATTAAACTTAGGAACTCAGGCTAAGAATATTGAAATTGTTGATAATATAGCTGCTAATGATCCACTTAATAAATATTCGTTGTTACCTATTAATAGTGTTGAAGAAAAGAACTATAAGAAGTCTATAAATAATATAGTTTTAAATTATGAAGATACAAGTAGGTTTGAATTAACATTAGAAAGTAATGGAACATTAAAGACTAGTTTTAATGATGAAAGTGGTACAAGTGATATAGCAGAAACGATTCTATCAACTAATGTTATAGATATAAAAATAAGACCTTTAGATGTGAGAATGATTGTTAATGAAGGGATTATTAAGATGGAAAGTACACTATTAAGTGATTCACCTGGACTTGAATTTAACATAACTTTAGCTAAGAAAAAGGGCTATTCAGATGTTAAATATGAAAGCACTATTTTGGTGAAATTTAGAAATAATTAATAAGGGGAGGGAAGAGAATGTTTAATAAATTTGAAATAAATAAGAATAAAATTATTAGCTTTTTATTGATTTTTCTTTTAATTGTAGGGTGGATGTCTGGGGACATTGTTAAGGCTGATGATACTGTTAATGAAGTAGAAGAACATCAACATATAAATGAAGATAATCATGATGAAGAGCTTGAATTATATGCTTCTGAGACTATTAAGCCACAAATTGATATAAATTATTTAGGGACAACTCCCAGTAATCCAATGGAAGGACAAGATTTTAAGGTTAGATATCAAATAGTACCACATCCATTTCAACATAATTTATCAAAGCCGAAAGAAATAGTTATGGTTTTAGATGTATCTGGAAGTATGGCGGGAACTAAAATAAGTAATTTAAAGATAGCGGCTAAAAACTTTATAAATACAATGAGTGATACATTAGATGATAAAATTACACCAAAGATAAGTAATTTAAAAATTGGAATAATAACTTATAGTAAAAATGGTAAAAAGGAATATGATTTAGTTGAAGTAACAAATGAAAGTAGTGTTAATTCAAAAAATGTTGAGAATTTAATAAAAGAAATAGAAGGGTTAAAAGCAGATGGAGGAACTAATACTGGTGATGGATTAAGAAAAGGAGCTAATATGCTTTATGAGTCAAAATCCGATGCAAATAAAGCTATAATATTTATGGGGGATGGAGAGCCTACATATTATACATATGAAGGAACTACAAATCAAAGTTATTGGAAGTGTAATTGTACAGGAATTGAAAATAATGGATGTGGTAGAATTCAATGTACTAGTAGTAATCCATGTAAATATAGTCATGGATGGAATAAAAATTGTAAAGAAGTAACTGAAACAGTAAATAAGTATTATACAACATTGAATTATGATAATAAATCTGTAGGAGGAAAGGGTAGCAGTGATAATGATGGTATGTCACTTGGATATGCTACTACAATAGGTAATATAATAAAGGATAAAAAATATAATGTATTCACCATTGGTTATGGTTTGGGTGATGAAGATAGTGATGCAAATATTAAAATGAAAACTATCCATGAATCTATGGGAGGAATAACATTAGGAGAGAAAAGCACTTTTTTTGCTACTGATACAGGTGCTATAGATTCTGTATTTAGTAAAATTGCTGATACTTTAGAGAAAAGTTATTCGTTTTCAGATGCACAGTTAAATTTGAATTTATCAGATAGTATACAAGCTGTTGATGGATTTTCAGTAGATGATGGGAATGGAAATATAATAAAAGTAGATCCAATAAATTATGTTCTAGGTAAAGGTAATTGGTATACAGCAGATACTCAAATAATTGAATTTACTATAAGAGCCAATAAAGTAGGAGATTATAATTTATTTAAAGGTAATGATAAATTAACATATACAGATATATATGGGAATAAGAAAGAAATTCCAGTAGAAAATACTACAATATCTATAAAACCTTTTGAGGCTTCTGAAGCACAAAAGTTAGGTGTTGATTTTCATAAGGATTCAAATGGATATTTAATAGGTGATACTTTAAGAGCTAGTGTTACTTTAACTCATCCTGGTATGGATGGAATAATTTATAATAATGCAAAGTTCAATGCAATCAAAATACCAAACAACTTTAACCTTACTGGTGAAAATGGTGTAGAGTTGTATTTTGGAACTGTTGATAAAACAATTAGTAAGGAATATGAATTTGAAATTGGTGATGATGAAGAGGTAACTACTGATAATGAAAAGGTATATATATTAAGTGGAAATTATAGCTATATATTAAATCAAAACGGTGCTAATACATCAATAAATGGAGATAATAGTTTAGCTATTAATGTAAAAAGAGGTCAGATAAATGTTAAGGTGATAGATGAAGAAGGAAATGATATTACTAATTTATCTAATATAGTAATTAAAGATAAATTATCTAATGAAATAAATGGAGAACTAAATGAAGGTAGTATAGTATTCAATAATATTTCTAGTGGAAATCATGAGCTAGTAATTAAATCATTACCTGATGGATGTACACCTTTAGAAAGTGGGAATAATGCTAAGGTTGGAGTTAATTATACAAATAATGTAGTTAACTATATATTTAAAGTAACTGGGACTGTTGCTTCAAGTGAATTAGATATTCAAGCTAATCTAATAGGTAATACACCTAGTTATCCGTATGTAGGTGATGAAATAACAATAACTTATGAAATTGATCCAAAAGAATTTGTTAAATCACAATCAGGCAATATTAATTTTAATAATGCTAAATTATTATTTAATCTAGGTGATAAGTTCACAGCTGTTGAAGATGGTGGATTAGTTAAAGATAGTGATGGAAAATATAGCTTAGATTTTAGAGATAAAATTAAATATACTTATGACAGTGTAAATGATAAATATATTGCTGATAAGTTTACAGTTTCATTTAAGGTAATAGCAAATACTCATGGAAATGACTTAACTTTTAGGAGTGCTAATATAGAATTTGAAAATATACTATCATCTAATAATGAGAGTATTATCAATGATATATCTATGCCAACTATAACAGTTATTAAAAATGAAGTTATACCTGAATATAATGGACCTGATATAAGAATATTAGAAATAGAACCAGCAGATAGTTTTAAATTAACAAGGAAATCAGGAGCTGTTGGAACTGGAACAGAAGAAGTATTAATTAACCAGTTTGACAATGAATATAAAGTAGAAATAACTCACATGACTATGGCAGAGTTCATCGGTAAAGTAGATGACTTAAATGGTAAATACGATGTAATAGTAGTGGGGAGATATGTAGATAATTCATTTAGTGTTTCTAATTACGGTGAGAACATTTTATGGTTTAAGGATTATGTAGCTTTAGAAAATGATATAACTGATAAAAAGGCAAATGAGATTGAAGAATTTATTAACTCTGGCCAACTTGTATATATAGATGAAGCTATAAATGATCTAACTAATTCAGAGGGCTTTAAAATATATAATTATACAGTTAATGAAGATGGTAAGTGGAATCAACAAAAGGTTAACTTGGTAAAAGATATGAGAGTTAGCACAAATGATAATAGTAAAAGAATAACTATAGACAATATAGTTGAGAAATATGTAAATTATATTAATTCAAATATTAGTGTAAAAAGACCTATAACAATATCTTCAAGTCCTGTTGGTGATACACATGAGGATATTTTAGGTGCAGTTTATAAAAGAAATATGAGATTTGATATTAAATCATCAGTGATGGATGAGGATGTAAAAATTAATTTATATTTAGATATTAATGGAGATGGACTATTTAAGGAAGAAGAGATTGTAAAACAAGTTAATAATGTAAGAATTCCAGAAGAGGGATATAGGTTAGAGTATAACTTTTATAATGATTATCCTCAATTTATAGGATATGTAGATTGGAGAATAGAAGTAGTAAAAGAAATTAGTGAAAATTACTATGAACCTATTAAATCTTACTTTGATGGAAATATATTATTTAGAAGATTAACAGAAGAAAAGCAAGTTATTAATGTATTGCAGATTTCACCATTCGGAAGAGGAAACCTGAATAGTGGAGCAAATTCATCAGCTAGTTCTAGGGGAGGGAATCTTAATTTAGCTACTAATGCAGCTTTTCAGGCTCTTTTAAAGCAAAAAGAGGTTCAAGATTATGAAATCATAGTCGAAGTAATAAGTTATGAGGATTTCTATCAAGGAAACTATGCAGGACCTGGTAAAGATTCTTTAAATGGTAGCAAATATGACATGGTAATAATGGGCTTTGCAGATGCTTTTATAGAAAATATAAGCATGAAAGGAATAGAAGAAATTAAAGAATTTATTTCAACAGGTCAAGGACTTATGTTAACACATGATACAATATGGTATAAGACTTGGCAGTATGGTGCTAATATTAGAAAAGCAAATGAATTGGTTAAAACTTTTAGAGATTATATAGGGCAGTCTAGATATATAGACCCTTTAAACCCAGAAGAAAAAGATTTAGATGGTACGAAAATAGAACATGATTCATACGTTCCAGCCACTAATAATACAACGGAATCATATGCAAATGAAGCAGGTGCAACTTTAGCTGAAATGACTAATTTAACTGGTGGAATTAATGGCTCTCAAGGGGTTAATTTAACAAATAGTATAGAAGTGTATAAGACAAATGAAACACTTCTAACTAATTATCCATTTAGTCTAGGTGAAACAATAAGAGTTAGAAGAACTCATGGACAATACTTACAACTTAACTTTGAAGATGATGATGTTGTTCCGGTATTTAATTTAACAAATAATAATGGAGATATTTCAAGTCTTAGTAATGCATATAAAAATAGTATAGTAAATAAATATGATTCACGAAATTATTATTATACTTATTCTAGAGGAAATATTACTTTTTCTGGAACAGGTGAAAATCAAAGAGAAGCTATAGAATACCCAGATTCAGAGTTAAGGCTATTTGTTAATACAATAGTAAAAGCTGAAAGAGGTGCTAATCATAAACCTAGTATAACTGCATTAGAAAATATAACAGAGATATCGCCTAATGTTGATTTGAATTTTAATATTGTGGTAAAAGATATTGATGGCGATTTAGTTAAAGTAACAAATGTTAAGCTAAATGGTGAAAGTATAAATTCAGGTAATAATATTCCAAGTGAATTTAAAACACAGGGATCATCTTTTCCTATAACTATTTCTAAAAATAAGTTTGGATCTATAGATGAAGAAATGATTATTACAATTGAAGCTGAGGATAAGAGAGGAGCTAAAACAACTAAGGATTATGTAGTAATACCTACATTAGATCCTCTATTAGTAGCAAGTGAACAAAATATAGAAACATTAGTAGGTGAAAGTGTTCAAGTTAAGATAGAATTAGATAAGCAAAATGAAGATGGTAATAGCTATATATCTAATATAAATGCTGAAGAAAGTTATAACTCTGATTATATTTCTATTAATAATATAAATATAATAAATGAAGATAATAAGACTTACTTAGTAGGAGATTTAGTTGCTAAAAATGTTTTAGCAGGGCATGAAATTAATATTGCTATAAGCTATACAAGTAAAGCTAATACTAAAACAACTACTGCTAAAATTATAGTTAATAGTAAACAAGGTGAAGTAACTGTTATAGTAACTGGAGTAAATGGAGAAAATTTAGCGATAAATACTGAAGTTATATTAGAAAATACTAATGGTGAGCAAATCAAAGGAAGAGTATCAGAAAGTGATGGACAAGTGAGGTTTAACTCAGTTAAAAGTGGTAGTTACAGTGTAAGTATTGGTGAAAGCGAGGGGTATACAATATCAGAAGTATTGCCAACAAATAAATTTACATTAAACTATGAAAAAAATTCACAAATTGTCTATGCTAAGTTAGTTCCAAAGATAGCAGATATGACTCACGGTTTATATGAAGGTGTTTCTGGGAATTCAATTTTAATAAATGAAAATATTAATGGTTTTGAAATGGCTGCTGAAGCTAATATTAATTTTGGTTCTAATTTTAAATTAAGTGGAAATGGTGTTGAAATTAGATTAAAGGTAGCTAATGAATTACTAGATACTGATTCAAAAAATAATATAAAGGTATATAAAGTAGTTGAAGGTTCTGGTGAAGCTAAATTACAGGAGATAGATAAGAATAAAATAAGTGTAATGTATGAAGCTGTTGGATATAAAATTAGAATAAATGAAAATATTCAAAGTGATACTCAAATTTTAATAAGATATACAGGAAAGATACCTAAAGAAAGTAGTATTTTTGAAAGACAATATACTAATAACATTACGATTAATGGAGAAAGTAAGGATGTTAAAGTATATACTACTAAAAAGAGTATAACTCTACCAGACCTATTCTAACTAAAAATTAACATATTAAACGCAAGCAGTATAAACATTGAAATTTTGATGTAAATATTGCTTGCTTTTTATATGAAACAAATATTGACAAGATAATACCTATAAACTATAATAGTAACAATAACAAAATACGAACAATAAAGACTGCTTATATATCCCCCTAATATGGAGGGGAGTATCTACCGGAAACCGTAAAATTCCGACTATAAGTGAAGTTTGATATAGCTTGTTTTTGCAAGGATTTCTTAGCATAGGCATATTATCTTCACTTAATGAAGATAATATGTCTGTTTTTTTTATAATTAAATGTTTAAGGGGATGAAGGATTATGGCAAAAATACTAAAAACAGCTTATACATTCGATGATGTATTATTAGTACCAAATAAATCAGAAGTGTTACCTAATCAAGTTAGTTTAAAAACTAAGTTAACTAAAACTATTACTCTTAATATTCCTTTAATGAGTGCTAGTATGGATACAGTTACTGAATCTAAGATGGCGATTGCTATGGCAAGAGAAGGCGGAATCGGAATTATACATAAAAACATGCCAATTGAAGAGCAAGCTAGAGAAGTTGATAGAGTTAAGAGACAAGAAAATGGTGTAATAACTGACCCTATTTTCTTAAATGAAAATCATACAGTAAGAGAAGCTTTAGATTTAATGGCTAGATATAGAATATCTGGGGTTCCTGTTACAAGAGGAACTCAATTAGTTGGAATAATAACTAACAGAGACATAGTATTTGAAACAAATTATGATAGATTAGTTTCAGAAGTTATGACTAAGAGTCCATTAGTTACTGCTCCAGAAGGAACAACGTTAGATCAAGCTTTAGAGATATTAAAGACTCATAAAATTGAAAAATTACCTTTAGTTGATAATGAAAATAACTTAAAGGGGCTTATAACAATTAAAGATATAGAAAAGGTTAGGGCGTTTCCAAATGCAGCAAAGGATTCAAGAGGTAGACTTCTTTGTGGAGCATCTGTTGGGATAACAGCTGATATGATGGATAGAGTTGATGCTTTAGTTAAAGCTCAGGTAGACGTCATTACTTTAGATACAGCTCACGGTCATTCAAAAGGTGTTATTGAAGGTGTTAAGAAGATAAAAGCTAAATACCCTGAACTTCAAATAATAGCTGGTAACATAGCTACAGCAGAAGCTACAAAAGATTTAATAGAAGCTGGTGCTGATTGTGTTAAGGTTGGTATAGGGCCTGGGTCAATATGTACTACAAGAATAGTTGCAGGTGTTGGTGTACCTCAATTAACTGCAGTTATGGATTGTGTTGAAGAAGCTGTTAAATATGGTATACCAGTAATAGCTGATGGTGGATTAAAATATTCAGGAGATATAGTTAAGGCATTAGCTGCTGGAGCATCTGTTTGTATGATGGGTTCAATGCTTGCAGGTTGTGAAGAATCTCCAGGTGAAACAGAAATATATCAAGGAAGACAATATAAAGTTTACAGAGGAATGGGTTCTCTAGGGGCTATGGAGAAAGGTTCATCTGATAGATACTTCCAAAATGGAACTAAGAAGTTTGTTCCAGAAGGAATTGAAGGAAGAGTTGCTTACAAAGGATATGTAGCAGATACATTATATCAATTAATGGGTGGAATAAGATCAGGGATGGGTTACCTTGGAGCACCTACATTAGTTGACTTATATGAAAATGCAACTTTTGTTATCCAAACTTCTTCAGGAATAAGAGAAAGTCATCCACATGATGTAAAGATAACTAAAGAAGCACCAAACTACAGTGTAAGCGAATAGTTTGACTATTTAATAGTTTCTAATTAATTCTTAAAATAGAGTTTTAGAGATAATTTATATTTAAAATTAATAGATTTGAAATTGGGGAGAAAAGATATATAGGCTTATATACAAACAAAGTTTTTATATTTTTTCTCTTATTACGTTATAGATGCGAATTATTTTTTAAAAAATAAAATAATTGTTCATATTTATGTTGAAAAATGTACAATTTTACGAGATAATAAAGAAAAATACATTAGGGGGATTCTTAATGAATAAAGAATTAGTATTAGTACTTGACTTTGGTGGTCAATATAATCAATTAATAGCAAGAAGAGTAAGAGAATGTAACGTTTATTGTGAAGTTCATCCATATAATTTAAGCATTGAAAAAATAAGAGAAATGAATCCAAAGGGAATAATATTCACTGGTGGACCTAACAGTGTTTATGGAGAAGATTCTCCATTATGTGATAAAGCTATATTTGAATTAGGAATACCTGTACTTGGTATCTGCTACGGTTCACAACTTATGGCTCATGTTTTAGGTGGAAGTGTTGCAACTGCTCCTGTAAGTGAATATGGTAAGACAGAAGTTGCTGTAAATAATAAATCTAAATTATTTGATGGAGTACAATCTTCAACTATATGTTGGATGAGTCATACTGACTACATAGAAAGAGCTCCAGAAAACTTTAATATAATAGGACACACTCCAGTATGTCCAGTAGCTGCTATGGAATGTGAAGAAAAGAACCTTTATGCAGTTCAATTCCATCCAGAAGTTATGCATACTCAAGAAGGTACTAAGATGTTAACTAACTTTGTTAAGAATATCTGTAACTGTTCTGGAGATTGGACAATGGATTCTTTCGTTGAAAAGACAATACAAGAAGTTAGAGAAAAAGTTGGAGATGGTAAAGTATTATGTGCATTATCAGGTGGAGTTGACTCATCTGTAGCTGCAGTACTTTTATCAAAAGCCGTAGGTAAGCAATTAACTTGTGTATTTGTTGACCACGGTCTACTTAGAAAAAATGAAGGTGATGAAGTAGAAGCTATATTTGGACCAGAAGGTCAATATGACTTAAACTTCATAAGAGTAAATGCTCAAGAAAGATTCTATGAAGCTCTTGCTGGAGTAGAAGATCCAGAAACTAAGAGAAAAATTATTGGTGAAGAATTCATTAGAGTATTTGAAGAAGAAGCTAAGAAGATTGGTACAGTTGATTTCCTTGTTCAAGGTACAATTTACCCAGATATAATTGAAAGTGGACTTGGAGAATCAGCAGTTATTAAGTCTCACCATAATGTTGGAGGACTTCCTGACCACGTTGATTTTAAAGAAATAATAGAGCCACTAAGATTATTATTTAAGGATGAAGTTAGAAAAGCAGGACTTGAACTTAACATTCCAGAACATTTAGTGTTCAGACAACCATTCCCAGGACCAGGACTTGGAATAAGAATAATAGGTGAAGTAACAGCTGAAAAAGTTAGAATAGTTCAAGATGCTGACTATATCTATAGAGAAGAAATAGTTAAAGCAGGAATTGATAAGGAAATAGGACAATACTTTGCTGCATTAACTAATATGAGATCAGTAGGGGTTATGGGAGATGAAAGAACTTATGATTATGCTATAGCTTTAAGAGCTGTAACTACTAGTGATTTCATGACTGCAGAATCAGCAGATCTTCCATGGGAAGTACTTGGAAAGGTAACAACTAGAATAGTAAATGAAGTTAAAGGTGTTAACAGAGTAATGTACGATTGTACAGGAAAACCACCAGCAACTATTGAATTTGAATAATATACATAAAATATAAATTTTAAATCAAACAAAAGAGAACCATTGAAATAATTTCAGGGGTTCTCTTTATTTTTAAATGTAGTATTTTGTTGTAAAAGGTATTATGGTAATAATTGACATGACATATCATGTGCTTTATAGTATAAATGTGGGAAAAATTAGGTATGGGGTGAGAAAATGGATAAAGATAATAAAGTAATAGATGGAAATGATAATGATGTAGTAGATTCAGTAGAAGAAATCTCACAAAAAAGTATTAGTGATGCTCAGAATGTTAACAGTAGTGATGATTGGAAGGTTGTTCAAAAATCTGAACACAAAGGCTCAAATGTATTAAAGGCGATTGGAATTGTTATAGCTATAGTCATTATTTTAGGTGGAATGGCTTGGAGTGGAATGAAGTTTTATGATTTATCTCAAGCACCGACATATAACAAACCGGAAGGTGAACCTAATCAAGTTGTAGGAAATAATAAAGAAGATTCTGAAGAAGAACCTTCACAAGATGAGAATCACACAATTACTGTTGATGAGCAGAGAATGATAGAAATAAATGAATATGTTCATCATATGGCAAATACTATAATATTAGCTATTGATGGTAAAATAAATGGGACAAAGAAAATTACTATGGAAACTATAGATGAAGCTTTGAGTATGGTAGAAGAAGTTGATTGGTATTTGTATAAAGAAATAAGCAAATGGAAAGAAGGAGACTTCAGTAATGGTGTAGAAGTACATAACTATGTATGGAAAAACCTTGATGGAGAAATTGGAAAAGCAAGTAAATTAGATGAAGCTGCTATAGAAGCTGTAAAAACTAATTTAGGATTATAAGATATAGTGTTAATGAAGAGTTGTTTATTATGAACAGCTCTTTTTTGTTGGATTAATAACTTAATTCTTTTTTACATATAATATATTTAGTAAATAGAGTAAATAGAATTTATAAAATGTAAATCTTTATTTGTATTTATTAGGTAATAAAATATTAGAAAAAAATATTAGGTTTTAATAATTTATGATATAATTAAAATGGTAATTATTCCAGAAAATTTGGAGGTAAAAGAATGAATAAAGGTTTAAGCTTAGATTTATCAAAAGTTCAACCATATGCTAATCTTTCAGAATTAGATATGATGGAAGGTATGGTTAAATATGCTCATGATACAGTTCATGAAAAAACAGGAGCAGGTAACGACTTCTTAGGATGGTTAGACCTACCTGTAAATTATGATAAAGATGAATTTGAAAGAATTAAAGTTGCTGCTGAAAAGATAAAATCAAATTCAGATGTTTTAATAGTTATCGGTATTGGTGGATCATACTTAGGAGCTAGAGCTGCTATAGAAATGTTAACTAACAACTTCTATAACATGTTATCAAGCGATAAGAGAAAGACTCCAAAGGTATTTTTCGTTGGAAATAACATAAGTTCAACATATATAACTGATTTATTTGAAGCAATCGAAGGGTTAGATGTTTCAGTTAACGTTATATCTAAATCAGGTACTACAACTGAACCAGCAATAGCTTTCAGAATGTTCAAAGACTTCATGGAAAAGAAATATGGAGTTGATGGAGCTAAAGAGAGAATATTTGCTACAACTGATAAAGCTAGAGGAGCTTTAAAAGGATTAGCAGATACTATGGGTTACGAAACTTTTGTTGTTCCAGATGACGTAGGTGGAAGATTCTCAGTTTTAACAGCAGTTGGTTTATTACCAATAGCCGTTGCTGGAATTAACATAGATGAAATGATGCAAGGGGCTGCAGATGCTAGAGAAGTATACTCAAACCCATCATTAAAAGAAAACGAATGTTACCAATATGCTGCAATGAGAAATGCTTTATATAATAAAGGTAAGAAAGTTGAAGTTATGGTTAACTATGAACCATGCTTACACTACTTTAACGAATGGTGGAAGCAATTATACGGAGAATCAGAAGGTAAAGACCAAAAGGGTATATTCCCAGCTGCAGTAGATTTCTCAACAGATTTACACTCAATGGGACAATTTATCCAAGATGGTACAAGAATAATGTTTGAAACAGTTCTTAATGTAGAGAAAGCTAACAAAGAAATAGTTATAGAAGAAGCAGAAGGAAACGTTGATGGATTAAACTTCTTAGCTGGAAAAACTGTTGATTTCGTTAACAAGCAAGCTTTCAATGGAACATTATTAGCTCACTGTGATGGTGGAGTTCCAAACATGATACTAAACATTCCGGAATTAAGTCCATACTACTTTGGACAAATGGTTTACTTCTTTGAAAAAGCATGCGCTATAAGCGGATATTTACTAGGAGTTAACCCATTCGATCAACCAGGTGTTGAAGCATACAAGAAAAACATGTTTGCTTTACTTGGTAAGCCAGGATACGAAGAATTAAAAGCAGAATTAGAAGCTAGATTAAAATAGTAATCTAAATTCTATTAACAATTAATATAGAAAAATTATAATATTACCCCAGTAGTTTGTGGATAATTATAAACTACTGGGGTTAATTGAAATAAAAGAGGAAAGTTTATGAGGATTATAGTTGATGGAGATGCATGTCCTGGAATTTCAATAATTGAAAGGTGTGCAAAAGATTATAACTTAGAACTAATTGTATATTGTGATATACATCACTATATAGTTTTGGATTATGGTGATGTGAAAATTGTGGATAGTGGATTTCAAAGTGTAGATATGAAGGTATCTAATGAGTGTATGGAAAATGATATTGTAGTTTCTCAAGATTATGGAGTAGCGGCAATATGTCTTGGAAAAAAAGCTCATGTCATAAATCCAAGAGGGACTATTTATACTAATGAGAATATTAGCGGTATGTTAGAGCAAAGACATATCTCGCAAAAAATTAGAAAAGCTGGTGGAAGAACACCTAATGCTAGAAAAAGAACATCAGAAGATGATGAAAGATTGAAGAAAAACTTATTATTTTTAATAAAAAGTAATTTGAAGGAATAATCTGTAGAAATATATCTAAAGGTTATTTCTTTTTTTTATCTCTGATAGACAAATTTCAATTTTTATTGCGACGGATAAGGAGTATAATTAAAAATAGGAAATTATGTTAATTGATGTAAAATAAAATGATGAAATTTGGTGGGGTGAGAAATTTATGAAGGAGTTACTATTAGATTTTGATAATAAAGGGCCTATTTATGTAAATAATGATATAAATATTGAGGCTAATTTAAATATAAAAGATGATATAGAGTATAAATTTATCGAAGGATACAATAAAGTATGGACTCCAATACAAGACTTTTCAGAAAAAAAGATATGTAAATGGACTCCTAAAAATTCTGGAAAGCATATGATTCTTGTCCAAGGAAAGGTTAAAGGATCAACAAAGCCATATGATTATAGTGCAAGGTTGGAATTCGATATTATTGAAGATAGTAAGTTAATAGAAAATGTAGATATAGATAAAAACAAAGTAACTGTTGGAGACAAAGTTTTAATAAATGTTAAAGGAAGAGAAGAATTACTTTTATATAGATTTTGGCTGAAAAATAAAGATGAGTGGGAAATTCTAAATGATTATTCAACAGATAATAAGTATACATTTACTGCAACTGAACCTGGTAATAAAGAAATATTAGTCGAATGTAAAAAGGTTGATTCAACTAATAATGTAGATGATTATATAAGATTAAAAATAGATGTTAAGGGATTAGAAGTTATAGAAATAACAGATTTTAAGTTTTTATCTCATAAGATGATAGTAAATGAAGAACTTATATTTAAAGTTGAAACTAATCATGAGGAAAATAGACCTTTACTTTATAAATTTGTAAAGATTAATAAAGAAGGAAAATATACTTGTGTTCAAGATTTTTCATCTAAATCAATAGTGTCATTTAAAGAAGAAGTTGAAGGTGAGTATAAACTATTATGCTATGTAAGAGATATTTTCTCTAATAAGGAGTATGATGATAGAGCGCTTATAGTATATGATGTAATGCCATATGAAAAAATAAAGATAAGAAATTTTAAGGCTGATATAGAGTCACCTCAGGTTACAGGAACAAGAATCAATTTAGAGGCATTAGTAGATGGTGGTAGGGAATTAGTATACAGATATATCATTGAAGGACCTGTTTCAGAAGATAGTGGTTATATAAGAAGTAATAGATATTTGTGGGAACCATCAGAAGAAGGAAAATATAATATTACTTTAAAAGTGAAAGATATTTCTTTTAAAGGTGATTATGAAAGCATAAATTCTATTGGATATCAAGTAGATAAAAAAGGAGATAGACCAGTACGTATAGTTGAAGTTAAGTGTGATAAAGGAAGAGCAGCGCTTGTTAATCAACCATTTAATATAAATGTTAAATGTGAAGGTGGATGCAAGGCTCTTTATAAATTTATAGTATATAAAGATGGAATCCAAAAAGAAGAAATGGATTATATTAAAAATAATTGGATTAATTTCGTTCCAAAAGAAAAGGGAGAATATGAAGTAGAAGTTAGGGTAAAAGATTTATATTCTATTAAAGATTTTGATTCTTCTACATCTATATATATAAAGTGTAATGATTATATTCCAGCTAATATTGATTATGTATTAACTAATAATAAAGAAATATATTTAGTTAATGATACTATAGAAATGGAGGCTATAATACAGAACACAACAGATACCGTAGTAAGGTTTGTAACTAAGATTAATGGACAAGATGTCGAAGATACAGGATATGTTGAAAATAAAGCTATTAGAGTAAAACCAAAGTGTCCAGGTAAGTATGCCTTTAGTATTTATGCTAAAAATATTAAATCTACTGAAGAATATGATTCTAAAAGAGAAGTAATAATTTATGTTAAAGATGTAATGCCTGTAAATTCCACAAAGGTTGTAGCTAACAAAAAAGAAATTAAGGTTGGGGAAGAAGTTACATTTGAAGTAACTAGTAAAGGTGGAAAAAATGTGTGTTATGAATTTTACATGATGAAGGAAAATAATTGGGTTTTAGTTCAGGAATATAGTAAGAAGAATTACTATACATTTTTACCATTTTCAAAAGGGCAATATAGACTTTTAGTATTAAGTAAGAGTTTTTATAAGAAGGTAAACTATGAAGATTATGAGAGTATAACATTTAATATAGTATAAAAATAGGAGGACTAATTTAGTTCTCCTATTTTTATTTAAAATTTTCAATGTTAAAAGCATGTTAAAAACATATTAAAAGCAAGTTAAAGGTGGTTTATTTATTGGTATTTTATTGTTAATAATACAATTTTATTATATAATTCAAAAGTATTGGTAATTACATAACAAAATATTACTAATAATTTATATATTTTCAGGGGGAAGACAAAATATTAAGAAAATAGCTTTATTAATAGCTGCTGCTGCTCTTACAGTAGGATTAGTTTCTTGTACTGGAGGAAGCGACAACGGTTCAACAGCTGGAGAAGCAACTCAAACACAAACTATAACTTATAAGGATGGTACATACAGAGGCGCATTTTACGATGCATCAGTTGTCGTAGAAATATCTTTAAAGGATAACAAAGTTGAGGCAGCAAAGTTTAGAACTATGAAGTACAAGGATGAAGATTATTTGAAATCAGAAGATGCTACAATAGTTGCATTAAAGGGACAATATGAAGACGTATTAAACCACATCGTTGGAAAAGATATTACTACAGTTGTAGATGAACTGTACACTCCAGAAAATATAACAAAAGATATAGACGGATTTACTGCAGCTACAGTAAGATCTGGAAAAATTATATCTGCTATAAATGATGCTTTAAACAGAGGTGTTTACGCTTTACCTAAAGCAGAATAGTAAAATGGATAATTACCTATCAACATTTGTTGATAGGTTTTTTTATTGCAATTTAAGTACTATAATAATAAAATATATGTTAAACATGATAAAACATTAGGAGGTCTTTAGATGGAAAGACTAGATAAGATATTAGCTAATTTAGGTTATGGAACAAGAAAAGAACTAAAGAAAATAGTTAGGAATGGAATAGTAGAAGTAAATGGAGTAGTTGCAAAAGATAGTGCAATGCAAGTTGATCCAGAAAAAGATAAGATAGTTATAAATGGAGAGGAAATTTATTATAGAGAATTTATATATTTAATGATGAATAAACCAGATGGTGTTGTTTCAGCTACATATGATAATAGAGATGAAACAGTTGTAGATTTATTAGAGGTAGAGCATCAAGTATTTGAACCATTCCCTGTAGGAAGATTAGACAAGGATACAGTTGGTTTATTATTACTAACTAATGATGGTGAATTGAATCATAGATTAATATCTCCAAAATGGAAAGTTGATAAAGTTTATTTTGCGAGAATTGATAAAGAAGTAACTGAAGCTGATATTAAGGCATTCCAAAAAGGAATCACTTTAGATGATGGTTATGTATGTAAAGAAGCGAAACTTGAAATACAAAGTGCATCAGAAGAAGGCTCAGAAGTACTTGTAACAATACAGGAAGGAAAATTCCATCAAGTTAAAAGAATGTTTGAAGCCGTAGGGAAAAAAGTAGTTTATTTAAAAAGAATAGAATTTGGTACATTAAAACTAGATGAAGAACTAGAAGAAGGCGAATATAGAGAACTTACTGAAGAGGAAATTGCAATTTTAAAAAGCTTTTAACGAATAAAAAACGCAATTACTTATATAATATTCATAATTATAGGGTGTTGTCAAGAATTTTATTTAAATTCCTTGCATTTCTTAACTTGTTTTAATATAATATTATTGCAAGGATAAATAAAAGGAATTAAATAGCCCCCTTTTTATTTATTGCTTATTGCTAAAGCGCAACCTGGCCCCAAGGGTTGCGTTTTTTTGTTGTCTAAAAAACTTTAAAAAACCACAGTTTTTTTATTTTACACAGTTTTGGTAATAATATATATTAGTTATGTTATAATATGTTAAGTTAAGTGTATTGAAGGGAGGATGTTTCGTGGATTTAAAAGCGTTATTAAATAAAGAACAGTATGAAGGTGCTATAACTATAAATGGACCTGTGCTTATACTAGCAGGAGCTGGATCAGGTAAAACTAGAGTTTTAACATATAGAATGGCACATATGATAGAAGATTTAAGAATTCAGCCATATAAAATATTAGCTATAACATTTACTAATAAGGCTGCTAAAGAGATGCAGGAAAGAGTTAAATCTATCATAGGTGATAGAGCTGATGATATGTGGATTTCTACATTTCACTCGACTTGTGTAAGAATTTTAAGAAGAGAAATAGAAAAGATAGGGTATAAGAAGAACTTTACTATATATGATACATCAGATCAAAAGGTACTTTTAAAAGAATGTATAAAATCACTTCAAATAAACGATAAAGAAATTACAGAGCAAGAAATAATGGGTAAGATAGGTAGAGCTAAGGATAATATGCAAAGCCCAGATAGCTACTACAGAGAACATGAATCTAATTATAGAGAAAAGAAGATAGCAGAAGTTTATAGGATGTACCAAAAGAGATTAAAGGAAAATAATGCTTTAGATTTTGATGATCTTATAATGAAAACTGTAGAGCTTTTTAAGAAGGATCCTGAAACATTAGAATTCTACCAAAGAAAATTCGAATATATAATGGTAGATGAATATCAGGATACAAATGGTGTTCAGTATGAATTTGTAAGATTACTTGCTGAAAAACATAGAAATATCTGCGTTGTAGGAGATGATGACCAATGTATCTACCAATGGAGAGGTGCAGATATAAAAAATATCTTAGGATTTGAAAAAGATTATCCTGATGCTAAAGTTATTAAACTTGAACAAAACTATAGATCAAAAGGTAATATATTAGATGCAGCTAATGTTGTTATAGTTAATAATGCGAATAGAAAAAGTAAAGCATTAAGAACTGAACAAGAAGCTGGTGGAAAGATAAAGATTTATAGAGCTTATTCAGATGGAGATGAAGGAGCTTTCGTTGCAAATCAAATTAAAAAGATTAGTGATGATGAGGGTAGAAGATATGATGAATTTGCAATACTTTATAGAACTAATGCACAATCACGTATTTTTGAAGAAAGTTTAAGAAGAGCAGCTATCCCTTATAAAATTATCGGTGGAACTAAGTTCTATGATAGAAAAGAAATTAAAGATATGTTAGCGTATCTTAAAGCATTAGTTAATCCAGAAGATAGTGTTTCTTTAAAAAGAATTATAAATGTTCCTAAGAGGGGAATAGGAGATGCAACTATTCAAAAAATAACTGATTTTGCTAATGATTATGATATAGGGCTTTATGATGCATTAAGTCAAGTAAGAACTATTCCTACTTTAACAGCTAGAAACTGTGGTGGAATAGAAAAGTTCATGGATATGATGGATAACTTAATGGTATTAAGTGAAACTATACCTGTTTCTACATTAATAGAAACTATTCTTAAAGATACTGGTTATATGAAGGAACTTGAAAATTCAAAAGAAATTGAAGATAAGAGTAGAATTGAAAACTTAAAGGAACTTGTATCTGATGCTGTTGATTTTGAGAGAACAAGTGAAGATAAATCTTTATCAGCATATTTAGAGAAGGTATCTCTTGTCCAAGATACAGATAAGCTAGAGGATGTAGATGCTGATGGTGGAACAGTTGTACTTATGACTGTTCATAGTGCAAAGGGATTAGAGTTCCCTGTAGTATTTATGGTAGGAATGGAGAATGGTATATTCCCAGGACCATCATCATTTGATTCAGAATCAGAAATGGAAGAGTCAAGAAGACTTTGTTATGTTGGAATAACAAGAGCTAAAGAAAGTTTATATATGACTTCAGCTGAAGTAAGAAGAGTATTTGGTAGAACGGTGGCATATCCTCAATCTGACTTCATTTCTGAAATAAAATCAGACTTAAGAGAATATGTAAGCGCTAGTGGAGAAGTTAAAGGAGAAACAAATACTACTTCAAGACCTGGGTATGGAACAGGATATAACAATAATCCTCATAGTTTAAAGGGAAGTTATGTACCATTCCAAAATAATAGATTTGCATCTAAAACAGCAGCAACTGTACCAAATTCAGTTTCTGCTTCATCAAGTACATCAGAGTTAACTTTAGGAAGAAAAGTTAAGCATGAGAAATTTGGGGTTGGAACTATAGTATCAGTTTCAGATATTGATGGAAAGAAAAAGTTAACGATAGCATTTAATAACCAAGGGGTTAAAATGCTTATGGTTCCACCGGCAAACTTAGAAGTTTTATAGTAACTGAATTAGTAAACTTAATAGGAGGATATATGGATAAGAAGTTACGTATAGAAGAATTAGTAGAGAAGTTAAATAGATATGCTTATGAGTATTATTCTTTAGATAAGCCAAGTGTAACAGATAAAGAGTACGATATTTTATATGATGAATTAAAAGCTTTAGAAGAAGAATTAGGATATGTACTTCCATATTCACCTACTCAAAGAGTTGGAGATGTTGTTTTAGAAGGCTTTAGCAAATATACTCATAAAGCAAGACTTTGGAGTTTAGATAAAGCTCAAAGCTTTGATGAAATAATTGATTGGCATAATAGAAATGTAAAGTTTGTTCAAGAAATGAATTCTAGAGGTGAAACTCTACCTCCTTTAAAATATATAGTTACAAAGAAATTTGATGGATTAACTATTAATCTTACCTATAATGAAGAGGGAATATTAGATGTAGCAGCTACTAGAGGTACTGGTGAAACAGGGGAAAATGTAACTGCTCAAGTTAAAACTATAAAATCTATTCCTTTAAAAATAGATAGTAACTCAGTATTTGAAATTCACGGTGAAGCTATAATGACTCAAGAAGCTTTTGATAAATATAATAAAACTTCTGAAGTTCCTCTAAAAAACCTTAGAAATGGTGCAGCAGGGGCATTAAGAAATTTAAATGTAAAAGAGACTGCTAGAAGAAATTTATCAGCATTTTTCTATGATGTAGGATATAAAGAAGGGGAAGGCTTTAAGACATATGAGGAAATGCTTGCTTTTATAAAAGAAAAAGGATTCCCAATGGATGATTATATTAAAGCGTGTACAACGTTAGAGGAACTTCAAAATGAAATAAAGTATATTGAAGAAATAAGATTTGACCTTAATTATGATATAGATGGAGTAGTAATAGCTATTGATGATATGAGAACTAGAGAACTTTTAGGGTATACTGTAAAATTCCCTAAATGGGCAATAGCTTATAAGTTTGAAGCACAAGAGGCAACAACTAAGCTTTTAGATGTTGAGTGGAATGTTGGAAGAAGTGGAAGAGTTGGTCCTACAGCTATATTAGAGCCTGTTGAATTAGCAGGAGTAACTGTAAAAAGAGCTACTCTTAATAACATGGATGATATAAGAAGAAAAGGTGTTAAAATAGGCGCTGATGTATTTGTAAGAAGAAGTAACGATGTTATTCCAGAAATAATGGGAGTTGTTGAATCTACTTTAGAAGGTGCAATAGATATTAATGTACCAGAAACGTGCCCTTCGTGTGGTAGTCATTTAGTATTAGATGGGGCACATTATTTCTGTGAAAATACTTTATCTTGTAAGCCACAAATGGTTAAGAGTATAGTTCATTTTGCATCAAGAGAAGCTATGAATATAGAAGGATTTTCAGAAAAAACTGCTGAACAATTATTTGAAAAGCTTGAAATAAGATCTATAGCAGATTTATATAAATTGAATAAAGATGATTTAATAACTTTAGAAAAGTTTGGACCTAAAAAGGCACAAAACCTTTTAGATGCTGTTGAAAGAAGTAAAAATCCAGAGTTGTATAGATTTATATATGCGTTAGGAATTCCTAATGTTGGAGTTAAAACTGCAAAAGACTTAGTAAACACATTTAAATCTTTAGATGGATTAAAGGAAGCTACTTTTGAACAGCTAGTTGGAGTTAACGATGTTGGTGATATAGTAGCTAGATGTGTATTAGAATTCTTTAAAGAAGAAAAAGTAATTAATACTATAGATGAACTATTTAATTTAGGTGTGAATCCATGGTATGAAGAAAAAGAAGTTAAAGAAAGTGCATTTAGTGGAAAAACTGTAGTTGTTACAGGAACTCTAACTAAATACTCTAGGGGAGAAATAAAAGAAAAACTAGAAAGCTTGGGAGCTAAAGTGTCTGGTAGTGTTAGTAAGAAAACAGATTACGTAATAGCTGGAGAAGAAGCAGGGTCAAAGCTTACTAAAGCAAATGAACTTGGAATAAAAGTACTAAGTGAAGATGATTTTGAATCTATGATATAAAATAATGAAAAATTAAAAATGGCAAATAGCAAATTGAGGATGAAACTAGTACCTAGTTTTTTAAGATAGAATTATGGAATTGAGTTCTATCTTAAATTCTTCAAATTCAGGTTTCTGAATTTGTTCCTTAACTTGCCATTTGCCATTATCCATTTGCAATTATATTAAGCGTTATCCATCTTAATAACATTGTTTGTTGAGTCTAAATTATTATTATCCAAAAAAGAATCATCAAAATCAAAATCTAATGAATCTAATACACTCTCATCATTACTTAAGTTTAGTGAGGATATACTTTTATTTATTTTATCTAATAGATAGTTATTAATTCTTTGATTTTTGTACATCTTTAGGAAAATAATAAATGACCATATGCCGATAAACATAAATGATAACATAAATAAAATTCCTACGATATAAAATATCATTTGAATTATTTGTAAAGCTACAGACATATTATCACACCTCCTAAAATCATTATATCATATAAATATACCCTTTATTAACAATAAAAATTCCTAAATAGTATATAAATTACATAAATTGATTATATTGAATAATATTGGATATAATTATATGTATATAGATATTGAAAGGAGAGTAAATTTGAAGAAAATTTTTGTAGTATTAGGATTATTTGTAGTATCTATAGTATTTTTACTAGGATTTATAGATAAAAGTCCAACTAAGCAAGTTAGAAGTGAAGCAGATATAGTTTACTCTATTAATAATATACCAAGTAATTTGGTAACTGTTGGCTCATTAAGTAAAAGAGAACAAGATATTATATGTGCTGTTAGTAAAGGACTAGTAGAATTAGATACAAATGGGGAATTAGTTCCTGCGTTAGCAGATAGTGTAGATATAAGAGATAATGGAATTGAATATGATTTTAAGATAAGAGATGATGTTTATTGGAGTGATGGTACTAAAATAACTCCTTCGGATATAGCTGAATTTTTTAGAGAAGTTATTACTTTAGAAGCAGAAGAGGATATAGAACCACTATTAAATGTCTTTGGAGTTATAGATTATAGGAATGGAAATAAATCATTTAGCAATGGTGTTGGTATTACTGCAACAGATACTAATTTAATACTTAGGCTTAACTCTCAAGATTCAAATTTCTTAAATGAATTAACTAAACCACAATATAGATTAAGAAAAAGCGTAATACTTTGGGAAGAAATAGGGAATAATTACACAACTATTCCGTATAGCGGTAATTACTCTATAGCAGATATAAACTCATTAAATGAAATAACACTAAAAAGAAATAATACAGCAGATTCGAGTTTAGCAAAAACAATTCATATGGTTAATGATGATAGCGAAGATTTAGCTTTAGCTGCATTTGAAATAGGGCAAAGGGATATAGTTCTAAATCCACCTAAAAGTCAATTGAACAGACTTTCTAAGGAGGGTAAGTTAGTAAGTATTCCTTCAAGTAAATCTGTATATTTAGCTTTTAATAAAAATAATATTTTATCAATTGATGATAGAAAAGAGATATATAGACTAATAACTAAAGCTTTAGAGGATTATGAATCAGATAATAAATCATTGATTAAACTGGCAGACGGAAGTTACTTTAGAGATGAAGAACAGGATTTATCTAAACTTCAAGATAGAAAAGTAATGAGTAGCTTAGGTGAAGAAGCTGAAATACCAGAAGTAATATATCTAGCTTGTGAAGAAAGTTTGTTAAATAAAGAAATGGTAGACTATATATCTAATTGGTTTGCTGAAAATACAGATATAACATTAGTAGGATCTTTATTAAGAGAAGAAATTACAAGTGATATTTCTTATTATGATATGGCAATTTTAAATTTAAATGCTAATTATAGTGATAAAAGTGAGTTTTATAAAGTTATATCACCATATATTTCAGAAGAGCTAGCAGAGAAGGTTAGCATTTCTAATACTGTAGAAGAGGAAAAAGAAATATTAACACAAATAGAAGATAATTTATTTGAAAACTATTCAGTATTACCTTTGATTTTTTATAATGATAATATCGCAGTTAATACAAGCATAGAAAATATAAGTTTAGATGGAAATGGAAATTTAAAATTCGAGATAATAAAAAAATAAGACCAGTTGGTCTTATTTTTTTATTACTAATTTTATTATTGGTCAGTTATTTCTAGATTTTCTGAAATAGTTTCATTTTCTTCAGATGGAATACTACTAGTTATATTTAAAGGTGTTGATTCAACAGAAGAGTTAGACTCATTACTTTGTGTTGGAGCAACACTATCTATATAGTTAATCTCAACATCTGAAGAGTTAGAAGTAGAATCATTTAATATTTCTGGAATTGATTCGGCTTCGTTGTCTAGGTTAACTCTATCAAGAGCTAGGTTGTTTATAAAATCATCTTTAAATAGATGTATAAATAGATAGAAGATTAAAAAATTTCTACTACTATCAAATGAATTCTTATTTACTGAAAAAGAATTTTTTCTTTTATTATAGGTGATATATTTATTAAACACTGGTGCCATACCAGAGCTACTAGGGGTTGGCACATTAGGCATTCTAAAAAAGCTTTCATCTAGCATATCTTTTGATACTAGTGATAATCCTCTATAACGCTCATAGTCATCTAATGTAGGAGCTTCTGGCCAACTTGTTACTAATCCAGAGTTTGTTATATATTTTTTATATATAGAAGAAATTAAATTTTTATATTCACCTCTAGAGTTATCTTCTAAGATAAAAGCTAATAAATAGAAGATTATATCATATGATGAATATTTAATTTCTTTCTTTGATGATAGTTTATAGAAACATTCGTTTTCTTCATCATACAAAGAGTATAGTTTATTAATAATAGCTTTAGATTTATCTTTAAAAGCTATTATATTGGTATGTTTATATGAGAGAGCTAAAACTATAGAGCATAATGCAGCAGTATCTAAAGAGTTTATATAGTAGTCCTTATCATCAAATTTATTCATAGTATAATCAGAAATATCAGCTATCAATGTTTGAAGATTTTCTAGAGGACAATAGCTATATAATATGTTGAATGCTAATAATATTTTACAAAGTTCATCTAGAGAACATTCATATATGTTTTCTTTATAATCTAAAAACATTTGAAGAATCTCTAAAGAAAATGTTTCGTAATCTTTAGATGAAGCATCATTCTTATTTTTATAAGAATATAGATAGTAAGCTAACATCATAAATGCTTGATCAGAGAATTTAAATTTTTTATCTTTATCAACTAAGTTAAAGTTTTTAGAGTTATTTTCAAACATATTCTTTTTGTCTGTAAATACTCCTTCAGAGTTTCTAAGATTTTCAGAATAGAATTGTAATTGTTCTTTTGTGAGAGAATTATATATTTCATATATAGAATAAGTACTTCTCTCTATGTTTTCAAAGCTATGATAATAATCTAGTAATTCAAGTAAGCATAATGTCATAAGTGCATTTGTTGAAGGATTTATTTCTTTTTTAAAAGTATCCTCATCGAAGCCGTTAGAATTTTTACTGTGGATAAAGTTTGGAGAGGCTTTTCTATACACACATAATAGTGGAGAAAAATTATTCATTGTGTTAATATCAAATGAGGGACTTAAATTTTTAAAGTTTTTTATTGATGAAACTAAACCACATTTCGATTCTAAAACAATAGTTTTTACAGCTTCTTTAGATAAATAGAATAGTTGTGAGTTTATTTCTTCTTGGCGTAAACTATTCATTCTAAAAAATGGACCAATATATTTCAAAATTTTCACCTCTTATAATAATCCTTATATTAATAATATGAGATAACTTTTAAAATAGTTCACTTTTTTTGAAAAAGCAATAATTTTAGGACGTATAAGAGGTATAATGAGGCTATATAAATTAGGATAATATAAAAAATTACAGTTAAATTTTACATTAACAGTATATATATATTAAAGTTGGAGGAGATATTATGAGAAGTGATAATCGTAAGAACAATAATGTTAGACACACTAAAATAACTAGAAACTATATAAAGCATGCTGAAGGATCAGTATTAATAGAGGTAGGAGATACAAAAGTTATATGTACTGCATCAATTGAAGATAAAGTACCTCCTTTTTTAAAAGGTACAGGAGAAGGATGGATAACAGCTGAATATAATATGTTACCAAGATCTACTGCCACTAGAAAAGTAAGAGATATTGCAAGATTAAAGCAAGATGGAAGAACTATGGAGATACAAAGGTTAATAGGAAGAGCATTAAGATCAGTAGTTGATTTAAAGGCTTTAGGAGAAAAGACTATTTGGATAGATTGTGATGTTATTCAAGCAGATGGAGGAACAAGAACTACTTCTATCACAGGAGCTTTTGTTGCTTTAGTAGATGCAATAAATAAGCTTCATAGAATTAAACCTTTTAAAGTATATCCAATAAGAGAGTTTGTTTGTGCAACTAGCGTAGGAATAGTAAATGGAGAAAAGATGATTGATTTATGCTATGAAGAGGATTCAAGTGCACAAGTTGATATGAATATAGTTGGAACTGGAAGTGGAGAGTTTGTAGAAATTCAAGGAACTGGTGAAGAAGCTCCATTTTCAAGAAAAGATTTAAATGAACTTTTAGATTTAGGAGAAAAGGGAATAAAGCAAATAATTCAAATTCAAAAGGAAACTTTAAAAATGGATGCTTTATGGATAGGAACAGGAGAATCAAAGTAATGAAGAAATTAATTATAGCTAGTAATAATAAGAAGAAAATAAAAGAGCTAAAAGCTATAGTAGAAAATCTAGGGTGGGATGTAAAGTCTTTAGCAGATGAAAATATAGATATAGAAGTAGAAGAAGATGGATTAACATTTGAAGCAAATGCAGAAAAGAAAGCAAGAGAAATATATGACTTTTTAATCAAAAGAGGAGATAAGAATTTTGCTGTTTTATCTGACGATTCTGGATTAGAGGTAGACTATTTAAATGGTGCACCAGGAGTTTACTCAGCAAGATATGCAGGAGAACATGGAAATGATGCTGCTAATAATAAAAAGTTATTAGAAGAGCTAAAGAATGTTAAAGGCAAAGATAGAAGAGGTAGATTCATTTGTGCTATAGCGTTAATAGATACTAATGGAAATAGTAATATTGTTAGAGGAACTGTTGAAGGGCTAATAAAGGAAGAACTAAATGGAGAAGGTGGATTTGGATATGATCCATTATTCTACTATGAACCTGCAAACATGACATTTGCTGAATTAGAAGCAAGTGAAAAAAATAAGATTTCTCATAGAGCAAATGCACTTAAAAAGATAGAAGAATATTTAAAATAAAGTGCGAGCTAAGGCTCGCAAGTGAAAAGTCGACTTTGTCGAAGTGAAAGGCTACTACGTAGTGGTGAAAAGTTAACTACGTTAAGGGGAAAATGCTACTATAAGTAGCAGAGAAAAGCATTTTATATCATTAGAGATCTTTTCTCTATTGCCATAGGCAATATTTTCTCCTCAGCTTTAGCTGACTTTTCCTCTTTGACGAAGTCAAACTTTTCACCAAAGTGCCTCACACTTTATTTCAATTGTAACTATATAACTATAAATTTTAAGGGGTGTTTATATGTTAATTGCTGTTATTAGTGATTCTCATAATAATGATAGAGCTATAAATGAAGTTAAGAATTATATAAAGAATGCAGATGTTTTATTATTTTTAGGAGATGGAGAAAGTGATATAGCTAAAATCACTGAAGGGTTTAAAGGTGAAGTGTATTCAGTAAGTGGTAATTGTGACTTCTTAGGCAAAAGTCCTAATGAAAGAATAATAGAATTAGATGGAATAAAGATATTTATGTGTCATGGTCATGCCTATAATGTTAAATTTGGATACGATAATATATATTATAGAGGATTATCATTAGGAGTTGATATAGTTCTATTTGGTCATTCACATATACCGATAGTAGAGAAGCATAATGATATATGTTTAATGAATCCAGGGAGTATTTCTCATGGAGCATGTATGGCAAAGCGATCATTAGGGTATATTGAAATTAAAGAGGGAAAAATAGCACAAATATATACTAAAGAAATAAAAAACAGATAAAAATAAAAAAAATGAAAAAAAGGTATTGACGTTTTAAAAATCATATTGTAGAATAATCCTTGTCGTCGCGAGATGATAAAGCTCTTCGGGGTGTGGCGCAGATGGGAGCGCGCGTGGTTTGGGACCATGAGGTCGCAGGTTCAATCCCTGTCACCCCGACCAATTTAGTTTTAAAACTTTAAAAAAGTTGTTGACTAAATTAGAGTTTTGAGTTAATATGTAACTCGGTTCTGGTTAAGAAATTAATCAGAAGAAGTTAAGTATGCGGGTATCGTATATCGGTAATACTCCAGCCTTCCAAGCTGGAAAGGTGG
>ERZ791785.471-NODE-471-length-34737-cov-4.688570_pt1 | contig 34737 bp, 30 predicted proteins | sample MGYA00509947_ERZ791785 | MGnify/ENA primary metagenome ERZ791785 (study PRJEB30046, sample SAMN00791982) | human gut metagenome | study: EMG produced TPA metagenomics assembly of the A metagenome-wide association study of gut microbiota in type 2... | reverse complement strand
TGCAACCCCTTTTTTTCAATTTTTTGCAAAATATTTTTTAATTGATTATTTTTTAGATCTTTTGTCTAGAAATCAACCTTGGCAGATCCGCTATGGAATCTAATACATAGTCTGCCGCACTTTCTCCTTCAGGAGTAATCTCCTTGCCGGTTCGTACTAAGATAGTTGTGTTAATCTTTGCCCCTTTCCCCGCAAGTAGATCATCAACTTTGTCACCGATCATAATCGATCTTGACGGATCAATTTTCAGTTCTTCAATCGCCTGCAATAACATCCCCGGCTTCGGCTTACGGCAATCACAATCCTGTTTAAACTCTTCAAGTTTTGCCTCCGGATGATGAGGGCAGTAATAGATGCCATCCAAATCAACACCACGATCAGCCAACGACCAATCCATCCACTCCGTCAACTGCAAAAACTGTTCCTCGGTAAAAAGACCTCGTGCAATGCCAGATTGGTTTGTCACCAGAACCAACAAATAGCCCATTTCTTTGATTTTTTTTAGCGCCTCAATACTTCCCTCAATAAAATGAAACTGATCAATGTCATGCACATAACCGTAGTCAATATTCAACGTACCGTCTCGATCTAAAAAAACCGCTTTTTTCATTTTTATTTATCCTATCTATATATGTATAGTTGCCGATTATCTTCTTTATTTTTATCTCGTGCAAACCTTCTGCCATTTTGTTCTATAGGGGAACAAATAATTATAAGAATGTCGCGGATAAATATTGACATAGCATTCTAGACGTCTAGAATACAAAAACTCTTTTCGATAAAAATTAAACAGCAAAAGGGCTTATATGATTAAGCTAGAGAATGTCAGCAAAATTTTTGACGTTTCAGGTAAAAAACTGACCGCACTTGATAACGTTTCTTTGGATATTCCGAAAGGGCATATCTGTGGCGTTATCGGCGCATCCGGTGCAGGTAAAAGCACCCTGATTCGTTGCGTCAACCTATTGGAAAAACCAACAGTGGGTTCCGTGATTATTGACGGCAAAGATCTTACTCAACTTAGCGATGCGGAACTTGTATTAGAACGCCGTAATATCGGCATGATTTTCCAACATTTCAATTTATTGAGCTCCCGCACCGTCTTTGGTAATGTCGCGCTGCCTTTAGAATTAGAAGGCACACCGAAAGAAAAAATCGAAGCAAAAGTCAACGAATTGCTCTCCTTAGTTGGCTTAAGCGATAAAAAAAATGTGTATCCGTCTAATTTATCCGGTGGTCAAAAACAACGCGTCGCCATTGCACGTGCACTAGCAAGCAATCCTAAAGTGTTATTGTGCGACGAGGCCACCAGTGCACTGGATCCGGCAACCACCCATTCCATCTTAAAATTATTAAAAGAAATCAACCGCACTTTAGGTATCACAATTCTCTTAATTACCCACGAAATGGATGTCGTGAAGCGGATTTGTGATTTGGTGGCCATTATTGACCATGGCAAACTGATAGAACAGGGCTCGGTAAGCGACATCTTCTCCAATCCGAAAACTGAACTGGCACAACAATTTATCCGTTCTACTTTTAGTGTCAATTTACCAGATGAATACTTAGATAACCTTCTGCAAACACCGAAGCACGCCAAGTCTTACCCGATTATCAAATTCGAGTTTACCGGACGCTCCGTGGACGCCCCATTGTTGTCCCAAGCCTCCAAAAAATTCGGCGTGGAATTAAGCATTTTAACCTCTCAAATTGAATATGCCGGCGGCGTGAAATTCGGTTTCACCGTGGCAGAAGTGGAAGGCGACGAAGATGCTATTACACAAACAAAAATCTATTTAATGGAAAATAACGTACGCGTTGAGGTATTAGGCTATGTGGAATGATTTTTTAACGCAACTTACACCTCAAATGTGGCAAGCAGTGTGGGTTTCTACCTATGAAACCGTGTATATCAGCTTTGCATCCACCCTATTAGCCGTGCTCATCGGTTTACCTTTTGGTGTGGTGACGTTCCTCACCGGGAAAGGCGAAATTTTACAAAACGCACGGTTAAATCTCATTTTGAACATTGTGATTAACATTGGACGCTCCATTCCATTCATTATTTTGTTAATCATTTTGTTACCGTTTACCCGTTTCATCTTGAACACGACACTGGGTACAACAGCGGCAATTATCCCATTAAGTATTTGCGCCATGCCGTTTGTGGCACGTTTGACTGCCAATGCTTTAGTGGAAGTGCCAAAAGGCTTAACGGAAGCCGCAAAAGCGATGGGCGCGACAAACTGGCAAATCATCCGCAAATTCTATTTGCCGGAAGCACTACCAACCTTAATTAACGGTATCACACTGACCTTAGTTACCTTAGTGGGCTATTCCGCCATGGCGGGCATTGTCGGCGGCGGTGGTTTAGGTAGCCTCGCCATTAACTACGGCGAATATCGCAACATGCTGTACGTTAAATGGGTCGCCACAATTATTATTGTCGTATTCGTCATGATTTCACAAAAACTTGGCGATGATTTAGCAAAACGCGTCGATCATCGTTAATTCACTTAGCATTAACATTAAAAGAGGATCTTTTATGAACTTAAAAAAATTACTCGGCGTAGCAACACTTGCCTCCGTATTTGCATTAACAGCGTGTAACGAAGAGAAAAAACCGGAAGCGATAGCAGAAGCACCGGCAAAAATTAAAGTCGGCGTGATGGCAGGCCCTGAGCACGAAGTGGCTGAAATTGCCGCGAAAGTTGCGAAAGAAAAATATAACTTAGACGTAGAATACGTTCTATTCAACGACTATGCTTTACCAAATACGGCCGTTTCTAAAGGCGATTTAGATGCTAACGCCATGCAGCACAAACCGTATTTAGACAAAGACTCTCAAGCGAAAGGTTTAAACAACCTCGTTATCGTGGGTAACACCTTTGTTTATCCGTTAGCGGGTTACTCCAAAAAAATCAAAAGCGTAAATGAGTTACAAGATGGCGCGGTGGTTGCCGTACCAAACGATCCAAGTAACTTGGCACGTGCGTTAATCTTGTTAGAAAAACAAGGCTTAATTAAATTAAAAGATGCCACAAATCTATTCTCTACTTCCATGGACATTGTTGAAAATCCAAAACATTTACAAGTGAAAGAAGTGGATACTTCTGTTGCGGCACGCGCTTTAGACGATGTGGATTTAGCGGTTGTGAATAACAACTACGCCGGCCAAGTGGGCTTAAATGCACAAGATCACGGCGTGTTCGTAGAAGATAAAGATTCTCCATATGTGAACATTATCGTGGCACGTACTGACAACAAAGACAGCAAAGCAGTACAAGATTTCGTGAAAGCGTACCAAACTCCGGAAGTGGAACAAGAAGCGAAAAAACACTTTAAAGACGGCGTAGTAAAAGGTTGGTAATTTGAAGCTCCTATAAAAACACCGTAAAATGAGACCGCACTTTTAAGCCATAAAAAGCAAAGTGCGGTCTTTTTTTTTACACGTTTTTTACGGAGGAAATCAAGATGAAAGTCACCAGTTCAGCCATTGAAAACGGGCATTACGCCGACAAATACGGTAAGAGAGGCTCGCAGTTTAGCCCAAATGGCATGCCCACCTACTCCATTCCTTTTGAAATTACCGATGCGCCTGCCGGCGCAAAATCCTTTGCTGTTGTACTAGAAGACAAAGACGCCATCAGTGCTGCCGGCTTTGTTTGGACGCACTGGCTTATTGCTGACTTGGAACGCACTTCCGTGCAAGAAAACGAAAGCCAAACAGCGACAGATTTCGTACAAGGTGCAAACAGTTGGGCAAGCGTATTAGGCAAGTTTGACATCAAAGAAGCCTCTGCTTACGGTGGCATGGCACCACCGAACTCAAACCATCGCTATGAACTTTATGTCTACGCGTTAGATACCAAACTCAATTTGCCGCAAGGTTTCCGTTTCAACGAACTCCATTACGCCATGCAAGGGCATATTTTAGATCAAGCCTATTTAGTAGGTTGGTATAACGTTTAATGCATCGGTTTAAGAAAAATCCTCGTCACATTGACGAGGATTTTTTATGAGCGCTTTTAGACACCCTTTTTTGCGCCTATAATAAGCCGTTTATTTTTATACCATCAGGAACATCATGTTAGATATTGTTTTATACGAACCGGAAATTCCACAAAACACCGGCAATATTATTCGTTTATGCGCCAACACCGGCTTTCGCTTACATTTAATCGAGCCTCTGGGATTTACTTGGGACGACAAAAAATTACGCCGCTCCGGCTTGGATTACCACGAATTTGCCGACATCAAAAAGCACAAAACTTTCGAGGCATTTTTGCAAAGTGAACAACCGAAGCGTTTGTTTGCCTTAACGACAAAAGGCACGCCTGCGCATAGTGAAGTGAAATTTGAATTGGGCGACTATTTAATGTTCGGCCCGGAAACCCGCGGCATTCCAATGGACATTTTAAATAGCATGCCGGCGGAACAAAAAATCCGTATTCCCATGACTGCCAACAGCCGCAGTATGAACCTCTCCAACTCGGTGGCCGTCACCGTGTATGAAGCTTGGCGCCAGCTGGGGTATCAAGGTGCCGTCAATTTAAACCGATGACAAAAAGCCCATCATCTGATGGGCTTCTTTTTAAGTGCGGTTGTTTTTTCTCGCATTTTTACGACAAATGCTTAGCGTACGTTTAATGCAGCTGCCATATTTTCCTGTAATTGTTCCAACATAGCATAGCGTTTACGGTACATAGAACGCTTATTACTTGGAATATCGTCCATATTTTTCGTTTCAAAATGCAGCGGTAATTCCCAATAGTCTTTTAACGTGCCGGCAGATTCCGCGAAAATCGCATCATAATCCACCACATAACGTTTGCTTTGCACAATGCGGGATTTGTTTTGATACTTATGCGGAATGCCCCATAAGGCAGAATAACCTAACACATTGGTCAGGGCTTTCATGGCTTCCACCATCAAATAAGCTGGACGTAAACCATGGCATTTCTTGGTCAGCAATTTCACCATTTCTTTTGAACCTTCAAAATTCGGCCCTTGAATTACCGCAATTAAAAGCGCCTGTTGCACTTTGCCAAAGGTCAATAAATAAACCAATTCTTGACTTGGTGAATGAACCAGCTCTAACGTCCAAAACCCTTCCATCGGCTGATAATCGGTGATGGTGAGCCGCATTTCAAAATCAGGAATGACCTCACCAAAAGAAATGGCTTGTTGCCACAACGGCGGCAAACCAAGTGCGGTCAATTTTTCCGGTAAAAACGTCAGGTTGTCGCACATGGCGTCAAAACGTTGTTGCGTATTAAAGCGTTTATCCAAAAAACGATGCACTAACGGATAGCTAAAATTTGCCCGTTGATTAAGCAAGTCAACGAGCCACGGTTTTTGGTTCACGACGCTTTCGAATTTTTTCACTGCCTGCCAGTGCAGCCAAGAACGCAAGCGATAACGGAAACGCTTCATACGGTAAGATTTCTGATTTCTATCCGGATATAACGCATGAGGATCCGGCCATTGATAAACATGTTGCTGTGTCATAATAAATTTATTTAGGTTCAAATAAGGAAAAATCGGGGCACATTTTCGCATAATCCCATCTTTTTTGCATTTTTTTATCGTTTTTTTACGGCCGATAAAGTATCCTAGCCGGCAATTTATCACCTTGGATACAAAGCACACCATGTCAGAAATTAAACTGAATTATCACAAAACCCATTTTTTAACCAGCTCGCCGAACCTCAAAAGTCTACCGGAAGATAGCGGCGTTGAAATCGCCTTTGCCGGCCGCTCTAATGCAGGCAAATCAACGGCATTGAATGCCTTAACGAATCAGAAAAACCTTGCCCGTACGTCAAAAACCCCTGGGCGTACCCAACTCATCAATTTGTTTGAAGTGGAACCGCAATGCAAGTTAGTGGATTTGCCGGGCTATGGCTATGCCGCCGTGCCGGAACAAATGAAATTCCAGTGGCAACAAGCCCTTGGCGAATATTTACAAAAGCGTGAGTGCCTTGCCGGAATTGTGATTTTGATGGATATTCGCCATCCCCTCAAAGATTTGGACCAGCAAATGATTGAATGGGCAGTGGCTTCCGAATTACCGGTGTTATTGCTGCTCACGAAAGCAGATAAACTAAGCCAAAGCGAACGCAGTAAGCAAGTCAAAATGGTGCGTGAAGCGATTTTACCGTTCCAAGGTGACATTCAAGTGGAGGCTTTTTCTGCCTTGAAACGCACCGGAATTGATCGCTTGGCCGCCAAATTAGACGCCTGGTTTGCCCCGGTTTTCGCCTAAAAAAAGCCACTTCTGCGATCCTGATCGCAAAAAAGTGCGGTGTGAATTTCTTTCATTTCGCACTTTTTTTATGTTTGTCGCTCTGCCTTTTTCTTTTGCATGACGGAGCCCAACATGTCTTTAGCCATCGTTTACAGCCGCGCCTCCATGGGCGTTCAAGCACCACTGGTCACCATTGAAGTACATTTAAGCAACGGCAAACCGGGCTTTACCCTTGTTGGCTTGCCGGAAAAAACGGTAAAAGAAGCTCAAGATCGCGTACGCAGTGCGTTGCTCAATGCCGAATTTCGCTACCCGGCTAAACGCATTACCGTCAATCTTGCCCCGGCAGATTTACCCAAAGAAGGCGGACGTTTTGATTTGCCTATTGCCATCGGCATGCTGGCTGCCTCCGGTTATATTGATGCAGAAAAGTTAAAACAATTTGAATTTATCGGCGAACTTGCCCTGACCGGTCAACTGCGCGCGGTGCATGGTGTCATCCCTGCGATTTTGGCGGCGAAGCAAGCCAAGCGAAAATGCATTATTGCACAAGGCAATGCCAATGAGGCATCGTTGGTTTCCGAGCAAGAAACCTATTACGCCAATTCCTTATTAGATGTCGTGCAATTTCTCAATCAACAGGGCGAATTACCTCTTGCAGGCGACATCAAAACCCAAAGTACGGTGGATTTTTTCCCTGAAAATCCTAAAGATCTGACGGATATCATCGGCCAACAACATGCCAAGCGTGCCTTAATGATTGCCGCGGCAGGGCAGCATAATTTGTTATTTTTAGGCCCACCCGGCACAGGAAAGACCATGCTTGCCAGTCGCTTAACCGGATTACTGCCGGAAATGAGCGACCAAGAAGCCATTGAAACCGCCTCTGTGGCCAGTTTGGTGCAAAATGAACTAAATTTTCACAACTGGAAACAACGCCCCTTCCGTGCGCCTCACCACAGTGCCTCCACGCCAGCATTGGTGGGTGGCGGTTCTATTCCAAAACCTGGGGAAATTTCCCTCGCACACAATGGCGTGTTGTTTTTGGATGAATTGCCTGAATTCGAACGCAAGGTGTTGGATGCGCTCCGCCAGCCTTTAGAAAGTGGTGAAATCATCATTTCTCGCGCCAATGCCAAGATTCAATTTCCGGCAAGATTTCAGCTGATTGCCGCCATGAATCCCAGCCCCACAGGGCATTATCAAGGCACCCATAACCGTACGTCACCACAACAAATCATGCGCTATTTAAATCGCCTATCAGGCCCCTTTTTAGATCGTTTCGATTTATCCATTGAGGTGCCGTTATTGCCGCAAGGGAGTCTACAACATAGCGGTGACCGTGGCGAATCCAGTGCAATGATGAGAGAAAAAGTCTTAAAAACACGCGCTATTCAACTACAACGTGCCGGCAAAATTAACGCCCATTTAACCAGCAAAGAAATTGAACGAGATTGCAAACTGGAAGAGAAAGACGCGTTATTTTTAGAAAATGCGCTGACCAAGCTAGGGCTGTCTGTGCGGGCATACCACCGCATACTGAAAGTTTCCCGCACCATTGCGGATTTAGAAGGGGAAAAGCAAATTCATCAGCGACACTTAGCAGAAGCGTTAGGCTATCGGGCGATGGACAGGCTATTACAGAAACTTTCTAAAGCATCCGCATAATAGAACGACAATACTAAGGCACGCCACGCAACAATGGCACTGCGGTATAAGGTGGAATGGAGGTAGGCGCAGGCATTTCACTAAAGAGAAGCATAAAAGGTTTCGGCGGTGCTACTTTTTCGTTTCGCCACAAGCTGCCCATAGAAACCAGCTGCACGTCTGCCGGTAAATTGGCAATGCCTGCTTGCAATACGGCAATAGTATTTTTTCGCGGATGCCCGATGGCAATGGCAATGCCGTGTTTCTGCGCATATTGCACGGCGGCTTGAAATTGTCGTTGCACATCTGCAAACGCATCGCTGTCATCTAAAAAGATATGCCGTTCTAACGTGCGTACACCTTGTTCTTTTGCCATTTTACCCGCCACACTGCGGCCAATGGTGCGACTATCCAGGAAAGACAAATGACGCTCACGAAGTGCGGTCATTAATTTGGTCATTAACGGCCCATCTGCCGTAGCGGCGCTGCCCATGTGATTGTTCATCCCAATGGCGTTAGAAACGATATTGTGAGCCGTTTGAACGCGGTGATTCACCTCCCCTTGCGACATGCCCAAATGCAACCCGCCGTCTTCAATTTTCATTTTAGACTGCGTTTCCATGGGCATATGAATGAGAATATCACGCCCTTGTTGGAACGCTTGTTGGTTACGTTGTTTGGCGTAAGGTGCAGCCGGAATAATCGCCACTGACACGGCTTTTGGCATTGCCAAAATCTGAGCATCTTCTTTCGCGTGATAACCTAAATCGTCAATCACTATGGCCAATTTAGCAGAATAGGCAAAGGACGCCGACAAAAGTGCGGTCGCCAACAACAACGTTTTTCTAATCGCACAATTCATCGCAACCAACCTAACGGATTCACTGCCACGCCTTTGCGACGAATCTCAAAATACAACCCGTTTTTCGATTGACCGCCGCTATTGCCCACTTCACCGATTTTTTGACCGGCTTTCACGAGCTGTCCTTCTTTCACCACAACCGATTGGTTGTAGCCATACAAACTTAAATCGCTATCACCATGTTTCACGATCACCATTAAGCCGTAACCTTGCAGCCAGTTAGCGAGAATCACTCGCCCGTCAGCAATGGCTTTCACCGGTGTACCGGCGCCCACCGCAATCACGATACCTTTCCAGCGTAACTCGCCCATTTGAGTTGAACCAAAACTGTTCACGACTTTGCCCGCCACCGGAAAACCATATTGTTTTTTCGGCGTGCCTAACCCGGCAGTGCTGTTCAACAGTTGGCGCTCCTGCGCTGTCGGTTGATAAGGCTTGTGATGTTTGGTTTCTTCCGCCTGTTTTTTCTGCGCCAAGGCTTCTCGTTCACGTTGTTCTTGCTGACGCGCCACTTGTTCCGCACGCTGGATTTCTTGGCGCAACGCATTTTCGTTGGCTTTCAGCGCTTCTAATTTATTTTCATCTCGCGTTAAGTTTTGGTTCAGTTGGTTCAGCGTAGATTGGCGTTCCTTCTGCACTTTTTGCAATTCTTGCTGCTGTTTTTTCTGTCCGGCAAGTTGCGCTTGTTGCGTTTTATGTTGTTCTGCAATGGAGGCTTTTTGTTTTGCCAGCTGCTCCTGCGTATTCTTCAGTTCCTCAATTAACTCCATCCGTACTTGATTCAAATGCTCATAATACGCTTTCATGCGTTCTGCATTTTGCCCTTTATCGGACAGCATCCGCTCCGCCACTGATGGGTTCGTGCCGGAACGATATGCAGAATCTAACTGTTTCGCCAGTTTTGCTTTTTGTTCTTTTTCTTGTTTTTGTAATTGTTTGATTTGTTTATCGGTATCGCTGATATTTTTGCGAATTTCTTTTAAATCCGATTCCGTTTGACGTAATTGCCCGATCACCGAATTAATCTGATTTTCTTGAGTTTTTAATGTGCTCTGTAGTTTCTGCTGTTCCCGCTTTTGCTGCTCAATTTTCTGTTTTTGTTGTTGAATTTGCTGATGAATTTTTGATAAATCCTCGTTAGGTGCTGCAAAAGAAAGGGGCGTACAGAACAAAAGTGCGGTGAAAATCAGACCCATTTTTTGCCTGCTTAACATGTTTTTAGCCCGAAGTAGTGACTTATTCATTTGATACTGCATAACCATAATTATTCCTTTCTTGTAACGCCGCACAAATATACCACTAATTTGTACCAGACCTGATTTCTCCCGTTTAAAAATCCAAATTATTTTTACGATAATTTTTCATCATCGCGATCCGGCTCGCAAAAATACGCTCATGAAATTGAGTTGCTATCCAAGATTCCCTATTTTCCTGACATTTTTTACATGGGGAATCATACAATGCGCATTATTTATCAATTACTCTTTTTTTTTATTGGCTTTATCTGCGCCCAAGCAAGCTATGCCGATCATCATTTCAGCGTCAATCTAGACAATCTAGATGCTCAACAGCAACAACACCAACAACAAGCCGAAAAAGAACGTGAAATACAGCGCCGTGCCGACAAGCCCATTCATCTTGCTAAACCAACGACAGAAAAATGGACGTTACCACAGGTGGAACAGCCCTGCTTTCCCATTACGCAAATTGAAATAAACGATTATATCAACGCCACATCTTCCCATAAGGCACATCATCCGAGTCAATTTCAATGGGCTTATCAACAAGCCAAAGACAGCCTAGCACTAACCTTGCCTCATTGTTTCGGCACACAAGGGCTCAACAGCCTCATGAGACAAATGCAAAACAACATCATTGAAAAAGGCTATATCACTACACGTGTCGTCATCACCGAACAAGACCTCAACGATGGAAAATTGGTACTCACCGTGATTCCCGGAAGACTACGCCATGTTTTACTCGAAGACCAAAGTGCGGTCAAAAAATTAACACCACTCACTGCCTGGACGGCACTCGTGCCACAACAAGGTGACATTTTAAATCTGCGCGACATAGAACAATCCTTAGAAAATCTTAAACGCCTTCCGACGGCAGACGCCAAGCTGGAACTTCTTCCCGTCCAAGAAAATGATGCGCTCCCCGGTGAAAGTGATTTATGGGTGCAATACGCACAACGTTTTCCGTTTCGACTAGCGCTAGGCTTGGATGATGCCGGTTCAACGGCAACCGGTCGATTACAGGGTTCAGCTACTCTTTCTCTAGATAATCTGTTCACGGCGAACGACTTATTTTACGCCGGATTTACGCACACCATGAAACGCCCAAGTTGGTTAGGTTCAGATGAAAAGGGCCCTAGACGCAGTCAAAACGTGCACTTTTCTTATTCTGTTCCATTTCGTTATTGGCAATTAAGCGCCTCCCATAACGTGAATCAATATCACCAACAAGTTGCCGCAGCCTATGGGGCGAAAGTGCGCTATTCCGGCCGCAGTGAAACGAGCAAAATCAGTCTTTCCCGTGTGCTATTTCGTCACATGCAACACAAAACCCAGCTCGCATTTTCCCTTTGGGGAAGACAATCTTCCAACGCCATCAATAAGGCAGAAATCGACATTCAGCGTAAGCGAACCGCCGGCTGGGAAGTGGTATTAACCCATCGTTTTAATTGGAACCATTCCACCTTGGCATTTAACGCAAACTTTAAGCGCGGAACCGGCGCCTATCATGCTAAACGTCATCCGGAAGAACGCTTTAATGAAGGGTCATCACGCATGAAAATCCTCACCACAGAAATAGAACTCACCCATCCTTTCCAATGGGCAACACAATCTTTCCATTTCAACTCGCTCTGGCGTGCGCAATGGAATCGAACCCCGTTGGTCATGCAAGATCGGTTCAGTATTGGTGGACGTTATACGGTACGTGGAACCGACGGCGAATTAACTCTCTCCGGTGAACGCGGTTGGGTATGGCGTAATGAATTGGCATGGCATATCGCCCAAAGCGGTCAACAACTTTATCTCACCTTGGATAAAGGCGTTGTGCGAGGTAGAGCAACCGATGAATTACTGGGACGTTCAATGGTTGGTTCCGGTATCGGCCTGCGTGGCGGCTGGAAGGCGTTCAGTTACGACGTTTTCGCCGGCAAAGCACTCCATGTACCCCAAGGATTTCAACATAAAAGCAAGGTATTGGGCTTCAATTTAAACCTCGCGTTTTAGTCTGTGCGATCACGGAAACATGACAACCCAATGCATTGCTCCCCATAAAATTAATCGAATAAACCACAAGGATATATTATGAACAAACATCGCTATCGCGTCCTTTTTAGCAAAACCTTACAACGTTTTATCGTCACCTCCGAATTAGCGAAAACGACAACCTCTGGAAACACAGAAAGAGGCGATCTCAAGTGCGGTCAATATTCGGCGTATTTTTCATTTTATCCTTCACTGCAATCCCTGACGTTCGCCGTCTTTTGTGCTCTTGGATTCGTTTCTCTTATCTCACCATCAGCGTACGCCGAGACATTGATGATTCAAGCCGATTCGACGGCAGCAGTAAGTCAACGCCCGGTTGTTTTACAAACCGCCAATGGGTTACCTCAAGTCAACATTCAAACACCGAATGATCAAGGGTTATCCCATAACCGTTACAGCCATTTTGACGTCGATACACAAGGGGCCATCTTAAATAACAGTCGGAAAAATACCCAGACCCAACAAGGCGGTTGGATTCAAGGTAACCCTTACTTAGCCGGCGGTGAAGCCAAGGTAATCCTAAATGAAGTCAACTCCAATCATCCTAGCCAACTAAAAGGGTATGTTGAGGTCGCCGGGAAAAAAGCGGATGTCATTATTGCCAACCCAAACGGCATTCATTGTCAAGGCTGTGGCATCATGAATGCGGAACGAGCAACCTTTACCACCGGAAAGCCGGAAATTCATCATGGTTCGCTAGACAGTTTCAAGGTTGAGAAAGGCAAAGTCACCGTAGAGGGAAAAGGTCTCGACAACAGCCAAACAGACTACACGGACATCATTAGCCGCAGTGCGGAAATCAATGCCGGTATTTGGAGCAAACGGGAAGTCAATGTCACCACAGGTAAAAATCAGGTCACGAAAAACAACGATAGCGTGCAAATCATTCATACTACCGAGAAAGAAAAACAGTCAGAAAATCCACCGCACTTTGCATTGGATGTGACCCATCTCGGCGGGATGTATGCAGAAAAAATTCACTTAATCGGCACTGAGCAAGGACTTGGCGTCAACCATGCCGGGCACATTGGCGCATCTGCCGGCGAAGTCGTCATTGATGCCAAAGGTCATGTTGTGAACCAAGGATTTATCGGTGCACAAGGGAATATCCAGCTTCAATCAAGTGAAAACATTGAAAATCGCGGCACTATTCACACAAAAGAAAAGCAACATCTGAAGTCAAAAAACCTAGATAACCGCCAAGGCACCTTAGCTGGTAAACAAATTCAAATCGATGCGGCTCATGTCGATAATCGTAAGGTCTCCGAGGAAGGTTCACTCATTGTCGCGGCAGATAATATTCTTGTTCAGGCTAATACCTTGGATAATCGAGGCACAAAGAACACGACAAATCCGACCCAAGGGATACAAGCGGCTCAAGTTACCCTAACCGCACAACAGATTAACAACCAGTCTGGCGGTATTTATGCAACCCAACGCGGAACATTGAATGTCACAAGTACATTAGATAATCGACAAGGCGATATTCTCTCTGCCGGCCAATTAGACATTAACGGCGATAAATCCCGCGCGAACATGAATAACGCGGAAGGGAGAATACATGCAGGAAAACACGTAACGTTAACCGCTAAAACATTACAAAATGAAGGAAACATCAGTACTACAGGCAATGCAGACATTGCCTTAACAGACGGTATTGAGCTCAAGAACGCCTTTCAGGTCAACGGTGATTTACGTTTCACCACCGAGGGGAAATTCACTAATAAAAGCAAATTAAACATTGGCCATCGCGTCAATATTCACGCCGCCGAAATAGAAAACTCCCAAGCAGCAGAGATTTCCTCAAAAACAACGCAAATTTCCACCGCACTTTTCACTAACCGAGGACTCATCGATGGCGAAACGACACGAATTGAAGGGAAAAGCCTAAATAATGTAGGTACCGGACGTATTTATGGCAATCAACTTTCTTTTGCTGCGACTCATTTAACGAATGCCAAGGAAGGGGATTCATCAGCCACTATCGCTGCACGAAAACGCCTTGATTTTGGCATCAATACGCTGAAAAACCTTGATCAAAGTTTCATTTTTAGCCTGGGTGATTTACATATCGGAGGAAAATTATCGGAAAATGGTGAAGCGATCGGGCGAGCCAAAGAGATCATTAACGGCAGTGGCATTATTGAAGCGATGGGCGATGGAAAAATTAATACCACTACATTACTCAATACGGATTTACACCTCAAATTAGGCATCAACGAATCTCGCGAATATTTTCATCAAGTTGCAAAAACAACTGACAGTCAGCGTTTTACAGTAGATAAAGACGGTATTTTTGCTTGGAATAAAAAACGCTCAGAAGCGTGGTTTCAATTTTATGATGGTCGCCCAACGCAATATCAAAATGACTGGATTGGCTGGCGCTATAACAGAACAACCAAAACATCCAAAATTGATGTTCAAACACCGGGGAAAATACTGATTGGCGGTCATCTTACTTTAACCGGTGATCATCTCAAAAACCAATACAGCAAACTGCTGGTCGGCAAAAGCCTGATTCTCGGTGAAAAACCGATCACACAAAATCTCTCCCATCAAACCCTTTCAGAGGGCGGTGCTACCTTAATTAATGAAGATGTGATAGGCAACATTGATCGTCTTGATAAAGGCTCAGTTTTTAAATGGGTCCACTATCGTAGTCGTGGACTAAAGAAATCCCATGGGCATAAAGACACAGACCATAAGCATTATGAAGTCGCCCATCCGACAGAACACTTTAACTTTAATGTGGTTAAAAACCACATTGGCGATCCCGAAGCGGTCAGAAAAGAAAGTGACAATACCTCCGTTGCGGCACACACGCCGGCAAACGCAATAAGCCCTGTTGAAAACAGGCTACGTTTACCAAATCAAAGTTTGTATAAAATTAATCCTCATGCCGATAGCCACTATATTGTTGAAACCGATCCGCGTTTCGCCGATAAACGACAATGGCTAAGTAGCGATTATATGTTCCATGCACTGCGTGCTGATCCACAAAATATGATTAAACGCCTAGGGGATGGATTCTATGAGCAACGTCTCATTAACGAACAAATCAATCAACTCACAGGGCGCCGCTTTTTAGAGGGATATACGTCTGATTATGAACAATATAAAGCCTTAATGGATAACGGCCTGTATTATGCTAAGAAGTGGAATTTAACCCCGGGTGTGGCGCTCACGGCAGCGCAAATGAAGGAACTAACAAGTGATTTAGTTTGGTTCGAAAAACGCGAAACACAATTACCTAACGGTGAGAAAATCAATGTTCTCGCGCCGAAAGTTTATCTTTCTCGCAGAAACAGCAAAATTAATGGAGAAGGAAGCCTGATTTCTGCTAATCAGGTCATCATTCGCGGTATGAACCAGGTTGACAATTCAGGCACGATTTTAGGCAATAGCTCTCTCTCCATAACTGCCCAAAATATCAAAAACAACGAAGGACGATTACAGGCAAATCACCTTTCTCTTAGTGCAGAGAATGAATTCTTAAATCTAGGGGGAACCTTTGAAGCAAAAGATAACCTGACTGCTCACGCGAAAAATCTTCGTATTGAAAGCAAGTTATCCGAAACAAAAGATACCGGTGACTTTTATAAAAAAGACATTAGCAAAGCGGCTGAACTTAATCTCACCGACAAGAACGGCAAACTTCAAGTTTATGCCGATGAAAATATTGTGGTAAAAGGAATCCGTGCCAACATTGCCGGTGATGCTGCATTTTATGCAAAAGGGGATTTGGAGCTGGGTACGGTGAGTCGTATTAATAAAGAACATTACCGTATGAATGCGGATAACTATTATTTATTGGATCAAGAAAATCAAATCGGTAATCAAATTCAAGTCAAAGGCAACGCACAGTATATTGCCGGTCAAAACATCACCGTCACAGGAAATCAACTACATTCTGACGGTGAAACGACCATTGCAGCACAAGGCAATATCGATATTCACGAAGGACGGGTAAAAGAACACTTAAATAGTGCAATCAAAACAACCGATCGCGGTTTGTTTAGCAAAAAAACGATCACCGCCAAACACCGTCATGATTATGACCTTGCTGAAGCTTCCATGATCGATGCTGATAAAATTCACCTTCAATCCAATAATGGCAATATTAAAGTACAAGGAAGCAACCTTGTGGCAGAAAATGGATTCACCGCACAAGGAAAAAATATTGATATTAGAGAAGCAGAGAACCGCATATATTCGGAAGATGTTTACAGTAAGAAAAAATCAGGCATGCTTGGCGGTGGCATTGGTGTCACCTTTGGTAGCCAAAAACAAACGTTAGAAACCGACCAAACCAAACTTTACGCTTCAGGCAGCCAAGTCGGCAGCCTCAATCACGACACCCGATTCATTGCTGAAAACCGTTACACTCAAACCGCGAGTGCGGTCAGTAGCGCCAAAGGTGATGTAGATATTCTCGCCCAACAAGCCGCCATAAAAGCAGCGGATGACAAATACGAAAGCAATATGAAACAAACCTTCGAACAAAAAGGGTTAACGATTGCGATCACCTCCCCTATTTTATCGGCATTACAAGCCGTACAAAGCACCATCAAAAGCGCGCAACAAACAGGCAACAGTAAGAATAATCGAATTAATGCGATGTCTGCGGTTAATACCGGATTTGACGCTTATCGTGCAGGACAAGCTGTCGGTCAAGCACAAAATGCCTTAGGGAATATCATAAACGGTAGCGAAGGAATGGATTCTATGGTGGGAATTCAAGTGACTTACGGACAACAAAAAAGCGAATCGAAAACGCATACCGAAGGCAAAACCGCGGCCAAATCTCAAGTGAATGCCGGTGGCAAAGTGAATATTGTTGCCACAGGGGCAGGCAAAGCATCCAACATCACCATTAACGGTTCGGATGTGTCCGGTAAACAAGGGACCTTCTTGGGGGCTGACAATGACATCAATATCACGGCTGCCGAACAAACCCACCTGGAGCGCAGCACCAATAAATCAAGCGGCTTTAACGTGGGGGTGGCTGTGAAATTTGGTAATGGCGTTGCGGCCGGGATTACCGTGGGAGGAAACCGAGGTAAAGGCTATGGTAACAGTGATGAAACCACTTATGTGGCAAGCCACGTGGGTGACAGCAACAGCCAAACCACAATACAAAGCGGTGGTGATACAAACCTTATTGGAAGCCAAGTAAAAGGTAAACGCGTTGAAGTCAATGCCGAAAACTTGAATATCAAAAGTTTGCAAGATAAATCCAGCTATGATGGCAAACAAACGAATGTAAGTGGTAGTGTGACGGTAGGCTATGGTTTTGCCGCAGGCGGTAGTTTCAGTAAATCGAAAATCAATGCTGATCATGCGAGTGTGAATGAACAGGCGGGCATCTATGCAGGTGATGATGGCTATGATGTGAATGTGGAGAAACATTCTGATTTAAAAGGTGCTCTCGTTACCTCAACTCAGACAGCAGAAAACGAAGGGAAAAATCGTTTTAGTACAGGAACAATTACACATTCAGATATCGAAAATTACTCTAACCACAATGCGAAAGGATTTGGTATTGGAGGAAGTGTTACCATGGGTGGTGGAAATGCACCAAAAGAAATCGGTGGTGTCGAATTGCAAAAAATCGGCAAAAATAACGCTGATGGAAGCGGAAAAGTGGAAACCGGAGGAATCGCCGGCATTGGCTCTCAAGGGAACTGGGGCGTAGCAAAAGGGCTTATTAGCGGGCTTTTCGGACAAGTAAGTGACAAAGGTAATGAACATGGCGTTACAACAAGTTCAATTAACACCAAAAATCTCATAATTAGAGACAAGGAAGCGCAAGAGCAATTAACTGGAAAATCTATTAATGAAACGATTGAAGCCTTAAATCAGGAAAATCGTCATCAAAAATTAGCTAAAGCGGATATTGAATCGATCAAGTCCGACTTAGAACGTAATTTAAGCGTGGCGACAAAATTTGTGGAAAATGTTAATAGTGTGGGTGATGAAATCTATTATCAAATGGAAAAAAATGAAGATTCCGTATTTTCCATTCAAAAGAAAACAGAAAATTGTAATCATATAAACTGTTTAGATTTTGAAACCGATAATTCACAAGCATTAAAACGTATTATTTATAGCAATGACCTCCTTACAGATGAACAAGCACAATTACTCAGTAAAGTTGCAACAGCGGGGATGTTAAATTTAAAGAGAGAAGATAAAGTATCGAGTGCGATTTTATATGATAAAGACTTATCGTCGATTGATGAAACGGCTGTTATTTTAAATCGAGGGAGTACTAACTATCTCAATGAGTTTATCTTCACAGGATTTGAGCGTTTTAGGGCGTGGGCAAATTTGCCAAGTGTATTTGGTGCCTCGAATGCCACAAGAGATCATGCTCAAATTACTAAAAAACTAAATGAATATAATGCACATAGAATCGCCCAAGGAAAAGAGGCGATAAGTGCGAATAATGTGGCACATAGTCTAGGCGTTTCAGGGAATAAAAATATGCTGAATTGGTCGGAATATGTAGGAAATCGGTATGACAATACAAAAGTGAATTTCTTGCATTTAGGAGGCTCCTATCCATCAGAGGGAGTAGATAAACAAGCGAAACGATTGTTTGGAAGCGTCAATACCGAATATCACGGAGTGAAAGGAGATGTGGTCTACTCTGGATTAGGTGGGCTATTTATTGGGAATAATCCGAATGCTAAACAGGTGGAGGGTTTGTCATTTGGTCAAGCGCATTCAGAGGCTAATCAGAATATAAATAACTTGAAGTATATTTATAAAATAGATGATGAGAAAAAAATAGTAGAATGGGAGAAAACAAAAGATGTTTTAAATAAGATATATCCTAGCAGCAGACTTAGAGAATTTAATAAAGTAAATGAGGTGAATAAATGAAAATTTTTATTTATGTATTAGTGACTCTATCTCTAGGAGGTTGTTTGTTTCTAGATTTAATGCCTTCATACTCATCTTATTGGGATGAGAGTATCTGGGTTCACAAAGATACAAAAAAACCTTTAACTAAAGATACTCATATGGCTTGCTTTAATCAGTCTATTCAAGGACTTGAAATTAAAGATGTTTCAGGATTTCCTGAAGTTGTCGGAGTAAAAGACAGAGAAGAGTCAAATAAAAGATATGCCATGTGTTTAAGAGATAAAGGATTTGTTTTTAATGCTAGTTATGCATATTGTTATAAATTCAAAGATGTTTGTGATGCTTATAATAAATATAGGAAATGAAAAATTTCTAACTGTGGCTAAGTGTAGAAAAATTTACCAAGTGTGTTTGATACCTAGCTCTGGATATTAACAACTCAACAGTATGTATAGAAAACAAGAAATATAGAAACTAATATAAAAGTAAATACCTACCCCACCAAAAGTGCGGTCAAAATCTCCCTCGTTTTTAACCGCACTTTCGTAAATTCCCGTTGACTTCCCCTCACCCACCTCTCCACAATATGCGCTTGTTTATTTCGTTTTAATACAAGGAAAGAAAATGACGTTTAGCCCTCCCAAAAAAATAGCGCGAATCTCCTTACGCGTGCTTATATCTAACTAAAAATAAACAAACTGAAGTTATTCATGAAAATAGTAAAAATCTGAATTGTGAAATTGATGTTTTAGGCACGCGTTAGGAAACGCGCGCCATCGTAGGGTTAGTAATGATGTTTCTTCTGTTCATAATTGCCATGGCTTAGGGCAACAACAATGCGTTATTGATGGATATAGAACTAAAGGAGATCTCAAAATGGGTAATGAAAGAACTATTTTTGAATTAAATAAAGCTAAGGAGAAATAAAATGAAAATAAGATTTTTATCCTTAATACCCTCAATCTTATTGCTTACAAGCTGTAGTGGATGGTTTCAACCTCTACCGCCATACTATAATTGGCGCCTACATAATGCAGATGCATTATTTCCTGATTCAGATCCTAATGTTTTAACAAAATACCTTGATAGAAGGAAAAAAGATATGAAGGATTGCGGTATGGATTTTGTTACCGGTGAAAGTGATGATCCAGAGGTGAATCTTTGTTTAGAGAAAAAAGGCTGGTATTTAAAAGGCGGACCTGTTTGTGAAAATACACTAATGTGGGATAGTCCAATATGTATCCAATGGCGAAAAAAACACAGCAAGCCTGATGCTAAGCCTTGGCAGTAATTAACAAAGGTGTTTAAAAGTGCGGTCAATATTCAGTGAATTTTAAAATCTCTTGAATATTGACCGCACTTTTCTAAAGGCAAGATCTGCCGCTAGATAGCGGGTCTCCTGACGCGTGCTTGAATCTAACTAAAATAGACAAACTGAATAAAGTTGTTAATGAAAATAGTAAAAATCTGAATTAAACGAAATTGATGTTATGGGCACGCGTTAGGAAACGCGCGCCATCGTGGGGGGGGAAATAAAAATGAAAAAGTTTTTGATGATATCTCTATTATTACTTCATGGTTGCTATTGGCATAATGGGTGTCTGTATACAGCGCAAATGGTTAATTGCTATATGGATAAAGTGCCATTTTCTTCTATCGCTTATTATCAAAAAATAGATAGTATCGGACATACTGATATAAATCAGCGCTGGAGAGATGCTGAATTGTGTGGAGCTAAATATGGAGATAGTAATTTATGGAGTGTTATTAAACCTCAAAATTTCCGAAATGAATTTCGTATTTGTATGGAAAGTAAAGGATATCATATATTTGACAGCTCAGAATGTGGTGTAAAAGAACCTAAAAGCTTGAACAAGGGGATATGTAATGAATAGCCTACTAAGTAACAATTGCTATTGTAATTCCGGTATCCGCACCATTTGCTTTGTCCGAGTAATGTCATCAGATATGTTTGAAATTTTGATGAAAATAGTAGGTAAATAAAATGAGATACTCCTTATTTTTTCTTTGTTTTATATTAAACGGATGTTGGTATTCAAATGGATGTTTTTATACTCCACAAATGGTTAATTGTGTTGATAAGGGGAAAGAATATCCATTAATTGCAGGGTATCAAAAAAAAGAACTACTAGGACATACAAACTCAAAACAACGATGGAAAGATCTTGTTTCTTGTGGAGGAAAGTATGGTGATATAAATCTACACTACTATCCGCAAAACTATCAAATAAATGGTAAAAGATACAAAAATCTTGATGAATGTATGAATACTAAGGGGTATATATATCTTTCTCCCGCTGAATGTGGCTATCAAGATCCTAAGTGGGATAATGGAAAGTGTAACTTATAACGCATTGAATTTATTATTTAAACAGAGTGCGGTCAAAACTTTGGAAGTTTTTAAATTTTAAAAACAATCTGAAAAATGACCGCGCTTTTTTTAGAGAAAGAAAATTAATTCGTCAGCAAGGTAGCGTGCGTTAATCTTTGGTTCATACACCTTGCGTTAGCTATGGGGATGGAAATAATGAGAATTTTAGTTATATTCTTTATGTATATTTTTATTCAATCTTGCCTTTCATATTCTTCAGATGAGGCTTGGCATAATCTTAATAAAATGTACAAAGAGGCTAATGAAAAGAAAATATGTATGAAATATAAAGGAAATGTACATGTCATGTATTATTGTAAAAATGAAAACAAAGAACAATAGCAAAGTAGAAAGTAAAAAATACCCCAGATAGCGCGCGTCTCCTGATACGTGCTTGAATCTAACTAAAATAGACAAACTGAATAAAGTTGTTAATGAAAATAGATGAAAAACTGAATAAAACGAAATTGATGCTTTGGGCACACGTTGGGAAACGCACGCCATCGTGGGAAATATTGGGCCTTCATTTAACACAATAAAATTAAATGATAAAGGGAATAAAAAATGAGAAATTTAATATTGTTATTATTTTTTGTTATCTCTGGGTGCTACATAGATAATGGAGCTCCCCATTCAAATTATTATTGGAAAAAAGATGGAAAAAAACTTAGTTATGAAGACATAATGTATTGCTCCAAAAAAGTGAATGAGAAATCTAGCAAAGTTTATGTTAATCCAAGTTGCTATTATGATTTAGGATACAGGTTTACGGCACCAATATATTGGTGTTTATCATTAGATTCTTCAATAAACAAAGAAGTATGTGAACAATATAAAAAATATAGAAACTAATATAAAAGTAAATACCTCATCCACCAAAAGTGCGGTCAAAAACACGAGAGATTTTGACCGCACTTTCGTAAATTCCCGTTGACTTCCCATCGTCCTCCTCTCCACAATATGCGCTTATTTGTTTCGTTTTAACACAAGGAAAGAAAATGGCGTTTAGCTCATTATTTACTTTATTGGATGATATTGCATCGTTATTGGACGATGTGTCTGTGATGACCAAAGTGGCTGCCAAGAAAACGGTCGGTGTGGTGGGGGATGATTTAGCGTTGAATGCCAATCAAGTGACCGGTGCCACTGCGGAACGGGAATTACCGATTGTGTGGGCGGTGGCAAAGGGTTCCTTGGTAAATAAGGTGATTTTAATTCCTATCGCACTGTTATTAGCCGCCTTTTTGCCGGCGCTCATCGTGCCTTTATTGATGCTCGGTGGTGCCTATTTGTGCTTTGAAGGCGTGGAAAAAATTCTGCATAAATTTTTTGCTCATGAACACCATCACGAAAAAAGTGCTTTCGATGAAAAAGCCAAAATTCGTGGTGCCGTGCGTACAGATTTCATTCTTTCTGCCGAAATCATTATTATCGCCTTAGGCGAACTCGCTGAATCACCAATTTCCGTGCAAATCATCGCCCTTTCACTCATTGGAATTGGCATCACCGTTTTCGTTTACGGCATTGTGGCGCTTATCGTCAAAGCCGATGATTTCGGTTTATTTTTAATGCGAAAAGGTGGTATCACAAGCCATGTCGGCAAAGGCGTTTTATTTTTAATGCCCAAATTTATGCGCTCGTTAAGCTTCATTGGCACGCTGGCGATGTTCTTGGTCGGTGGCGGGATTTTCGTGCATAACGTTGAAGCCATTCACCACTTTTTAGAAAATCTTCACCTCGCTGAAGGCGTTTTAGGGCAAATCGCCACACTGGTTACCGGTTTGGCTGTAGGTGCAATTTGTTGTTTAGTGATATTGCCATTAATAAAATTGTTTGAGAAAAAAGCGGCATAAATCCACCGCACTTTCCAAAAGAAAACGGTATTCTTATTTAAGAATACCGTTTTTTATTTCTCGTTAGTCGGGCTGGTTAGCAATCCTGCTTACCATACGCTTCTTGACGTAAAATCGCGCGAACTGCCGCATCGAATTCCGCCAACACGTGATCGGCATTTTTCGGATCTGTACCACGCGCATCAAGATAGAATTTAATTTTCGGTTCAGTACCGGACGGACGCGCAATAAGGCGGCTGCCGTTTTCCAAGACGAAGACCAAAATGTCGCTTTGACGGTCGGTTTTGGTGTGGTCGATAAATTGTGCCACATTGAAACCACCGATTTGGCTTGGCGGGTTGTTGCGAAGTGCGGTCATTAATTTGCCGATTTCAGACAAATCGCTCACACGAATAGAAATTTGTCCACTTACATAAGCACCAAATCCTTTGGTGAATTCCTCTGCATAATCTGCCAAGGTTTTGCCTTGTTTCTTCAAGCTACGCACTAAATCCAAGAACACGATAGCGGCTGAAATACCGTCTTTATCGCGTACTTTATCCGGATCCACCAAGTAGCCCAATGCTTCTTCAAAACCAAATAACAAGCCTTGAACTTTACCGATGTATTTGAAGCCGGTAAGGGTTTCTTGGGATTCAAAACCATAACGTTTCGCAATCTCTGCCAGGGCAGGCGAGGACACAAGGGAACAAGCCAATACGCCTTTTTTACCTTGCGCTTGATATTGTTTCGCCAAATACCAACCTAAGAAGCACCCCACCACGTTGCCGTGCAATGGTTTCCAGTTACCTTGTGCATCAGGCACCGCCACCGCTAAACGGTCAGCATCCGGGTCATTGGCAATGATAAATTCAGCATTATTTGCTTTTGCCACTTGAATCGCTAAATCTAACGCGCCTTTTTCTTCCGGGTTTGGGAAGTTCACGGTTGGGAAAGTACCATCCGGCCAGACTTGTTCAGCAACGATGTGCGGTTGTGGTAAGCCCGCTTTTGTCAACGTTTTGCTCAACACTTCATAGCCCACGCCGTGCATGGCGGTATAAACGTAGTTAATGTCGGTTTGCGGTTCTTTCGCAAGCGAAGCGGTTTTTGCAATGTAAGCATCCACCACAGTGTCATCTAACACGATGTAATCTTGGCTGCGTGGTAAATCTTTCACACTGCCTGCCGCGACTTTATCAATTAACGCCGCAATGTCTTTGTCTGCCGGAGAAACGATTTGTCCGCCACCGTTGGCTTTGCCTAAATAAACTTTATAGCCGTTATCTTCTGGTGGGTTGTGGCTCGCTGTCACCATCACGCCTGCGGTGGTATCGAAATATTGAATAGCGTAAGCCAACACCGGGGTTGGTAATTTACGTGGTAATAAATACGCTTTAATGCCCGCGCCCGCCATGATTTCAGCCGTGTCGCGCGCAAATACATCGGAGTTTTTACGGCCGTCATAGCCAATCACGATAGAAGGCTGATTATCATACCCTTTTAAATACTCAGCCAACCCGCCGGCAGCTTGCGCCACCAACACGCGATTCATCCCCATAGAACCGGCTTGCAGGCGACCGCGTAAACCGGCGGTACCGAATTGTAAACGTCCGTCAAAACGGGCAGCAAGTTCAGCTTCGGCTTTTGCATCGCCACCTTTTGCCGCGCTTAAAAGTGCGGTTAATTCTGCGTGCGTTTCAGCGTCCGGATCTTGGTTTAACCAATTTTGTGCCATCTCGAAAAGTGCTGACATAGTGACTCCTTGTAACATGAATGATTGAAAAACTCCCTCTAGCCTATCTAAAAAGCGCTGTGATGGGAACGTTTATTTCCGATTAATTCCCTGTATTTTGATCTATTTCACAGATTCACCGAAGGCAATCGGTTGCCTCTTTTTATGAAAAGAGACACACGAAAAAAACCTCGCGGGAGATGCCCTTTTGACGCCAAAGTGCGGTGGAAAATAAACGAGTTTTTCCTTTATAAAAAAGCGTTTTTTTGCTATAACTGAGACAGTTTTTTTAATTAATCTAGGAGACTTATTATGGAATTAGTTTTTATTCGTCACGGCTTCAGTGAATGGAATGCAAAAAACTTATTTACCGGTTGGCGCGATGTCAATTTGACCGAGCGCGGCGTAGAAGAAGCCAAAACCGCCGGTCAAAAATTATTGAATGCCGGTTTTGAATTCGACATTGCTTTCACCTCCGTTCTTACTCGTGCGATCAAAACCTGTAATATCGTGTTAGAAGAATCTCACCAATTATGGATTCCACAAGTGAAAAACTGGCGTTTAAACGAACGTCACTATGGTGAACTACAAGGTTTAGACAAAAAAGCCACCGCCGAAAAATACGGTGATGAGCAAGTTCACATTTGGCGCCGTTCTTACGACACATTACCACCATTATTAGATCCGAAAGACCCGAATTCTGCCCACAATGACCGTCGCTACGCACACTTACCGGCTGATGTCATTCCGGATGGCGAAAACTTAAAAGTGACCTTAGAGCGTGTACTTCCATTCTGGGAAGACCAAATCGCACCGGCATTATTAAGCGGTAAACGCGTTTTAGTGGTTGCGCACGGTAACTCTTTACGCGCACTTGCAAAACACATCGAAGGCATTTCCGATGCGGATATCATGGATTTAGAAATCCCAACCGGTCAGCCGTTGGTGTATAAATTAGATGACAACTTGAAAGTGATTGAAAAATCTTATTTGTAATACCAAATAACATTCACCATAAAAAACAACCGCACTTTAGTCACTAAAGTGCGGTTTATTTTTGCGGTGTTTTTAAAAATTAAGCGTTCAAGATATTCTTGATTTCCGCCATACTTAAATGATATTCATGAGGGCACGCTTTCCAGGCATCGATCATGCGGGAATATTTATCTCTCATTGGCGTTTGGGAATCGCAACCGTGTTCACAACGCATAAATTCCTGATATTTCCCTTCCACACTCGTGATGAAACGGAGATAGTTAAGGTATTTTTTCTCACGTACTGCGCAATAACCGACAAACTGTAATCGGTGTTCGCTTAATTCGGATTTATCACTCAAATTGTTATAGGAAATTTGCAACGCTTTATACATTTCCAACGTATCCAATACCGTGCGGCATTCTTCTTCCGAAATCACCGAAAACTCGTTGTCCAACTCACGCAATTCCAGACTAAACCCACCTTTCACAATGGTTTCTAGACGTTGGTATTTTGCCGCATTGGTCGGGTCTAATAACGCCATTAATTTATATTGGTTAACTAAAATTAAACGTTGAGTAGATGACATTTCCATAACCGCTCTCCTATTAATCAATTTGGTTGAGAATATCGTTTGATAAAACCGGATCCGCTTTTTTCTCTTTATCGCCGTTGATGCGTTGTTCCAAACGTTGGAAATAAGCTTCACGGAAAGTAAGATACGGGTCTTGTGCCTGATCCAATAGCGCTTCTTTATCCATCAATTTCGCACGCGCATCAATACCTTGCAAACCGGCTTTTAAGAAGCCCCAAGGACCAAGCAAGGAAAGCATTGGATAAGTCGTATCAGCCAGATTACCAATGTCTTGGCGCGGTGTTGCAGCACCATATAACGGCAACATCACATAAGGGCCAGTTCCAACACCATAGCGCCCTAACGTATCACCAAAACGGTTATCTCCTTGTTTTTTCAGCGGATCGCTATAACTTGCCACATCAATTAAACCGCCCAATCCGAAAATCGTGTTAATCCAGAAACGGTTAAAATGGATGAGTGCCTGCTTAAAATCCCCTTGAATAAGACGGTTGGCAAAACTTGCCGGCTCATCAAGGTTATCCGCCACATTGATAACACCGGTACGCACCGGGCTTGGCACATAATTTTTCCACCCCTTAGCTAACGGTTTTAACACATAAGGGTCAGCAACGTGATAGTTGAAATCCCACATTTTACGGTTAAACCCTTCCAAGGCGTCTTTACGTTCGCCGGTTTGTGGATCGATGGAAGAGGAACATCCGGTTAATAACACGGAGCCTAATAATAATGCGGCAAGGTATTTTTTTATTTGCATAATGACACTCAAGCTGATGAAAAGATGGGCTCATTGTAAACAACTTACCCTGCAACTACAAAAACTTTCTAAAAACCCACCGCACTTAAGAAAACAAAAGGCACGATGTTTATCGTGCCTTCATAAAAAAGAAAAGATTACAGAATGAAACGGCTTAAATCTTCGTTCTCAATCACTTCGCCCAAGGCTTCGGTGACATACGCTGCATCAATGTTCACGGTTTGACCATCCATATCGCTGGCGTTGAAAGAGATTTTATCCATTAAGCGCTCCATCACGGTATGCAAACGGCGCGCACCGATATTTTCGGTCTTTTCATTGACACGAAATGCTGCTTCGGCGATTTTCTTAATGGCGTCTTGAGTAAATTCAATGTTTACGCCTTCCGTTGCCATTAAGGCTTTGTATTGCTCGGTTAAAGAAGCATTCGGCTCAGTCAGAATACGCTCGAAATCCTCGGCAGTGAGTGCAGAAAGTTCCACGCGAATCGGCAAACGGCCTTGTAATTCAGGGATTAAATCTGATGGGCGTGCCACTTGAAACGCACCGGAAGCGATAAACAAGATGTGATCAGTTTTGACCATACCGTGTTTGGTGTTCACGGTAGAACCTTCCACCAACGGCAATAAATCGCGTTGCACACCTTCGCGGGAGACATCTGCGCCACTGTATTCGCCTTTCTTACAAATTTTGTCGATTTCATCGATAAACACGATGCCGTTTTGCTCCACCGCATCAATGGCTTTTTGTTTCAACTCTTCTGGGTTCACCAATTTCGCCGCTTCATCGTCAATTAAGGTTTTTAACGCATCCTTAATTTTCATTTTGCGTTTCTTAGTTTGGCTGCCGGAAAGGTTCTCAAACATGGATTGTAGTTGACTGGTCATATCTTCCATGCCGGGAGGTGCCATGATTTCCACGCCCATAGACACACCGGCCACATCGATTTCCACTTCTTTATCGTCTAACTGACCTTCGCGTAGTTTCTTACGGAAAATCTGACGGGTGTTGCTTTGGCTATCGCGGTTTTCCACTTCGCCCCATTGGTTCTTCGCCGCAGGCAATAAGGCATCTAAAATTCGCTCTTCTGCCGCTTCTTCCGCTTTAGCACGATTTTTGACGATTTCCTGTTGGCGTACCAATTTCATGGCGCTGTCGGTTAAATCGCGAATAATGGAATCCACTTCTTTGCCCACATAACCCACTTCGGTAAATTTGGTGGCTTCCACTTTAATGAACGGCGCATTGGCTAATTTTGCCAAACGGCGGGCAATTTCGGTTTTCCCCACGCCGGTCGGCCCAATCATAAGAATATTTTTTGGGGTCACTTCATGGCGCATTGGCTCTTGCAGCTGCATTCTGCGCCAGCGGTTTCTTAGGGCAATTGCTACTGCGCGCTTGGCGTCGCTTTGACCGATAATATGTTGATCTAATTCAGAAACTATTTCACGAGGCGTCATTTCAGACATGGTTTATTCCTTATAAATTTTTAATTCGGCAATTCTTCAATAGTGAAATTGGTATTGGTAAACACACAAATTTCACCGGCAATTTTGAGAGATTTTTCCACAATTTCACGTGCTGATAATTCCGTATTTTCTACCAACGCACGGGCGGCAGATAAGGCGTAGTTGCCACCGGAACCGATAGCAAGAATTTGATCTTCTTCCGGTTGCACTACATCGCCGATACCGGTAATAATCAGGCTTTCTTTTTCGTCCGCCACGATTAACATCGCTTCCAATTTACGCAGTGCACGGTCGGTGCGCCAATCTTTCGCCAATTCCACCGCACTTTTCAGCAAATGCCCTTGGTGCATTTCCAATTTACGCTCAAAAAGCTCAAACAATGTAAAGGCATCTGCCGTGCCGCCCGCAAAACCTGCCAACACTTTGCCGTTATACAAACGACGCACTTTGCGCGCGTTACCTTTCATCACCGTATTGCCAAGGGAAACCTGTCCGTCACCGCCGACAACCACTTTGCCGTTGCGACGTACACTTACTATCGTAGTCATAATGTTGTCCTTTAAAAATGGAAAATGTGGAGGTTATATTGAGGTAATTTAGGGGGAATTCAAGGGGAAAAAAAATATTGGTTATTTATTCACCAATCACATGATAAAAATGTGATCACGGTCAGAATTTTGTATAGCAAACGATTGCTTAAAATTGCGTAATAGAACAAAAAAGGTAGGATTGCTGCCGATATATTCACAATCTCATCAGGAGTCACAATGAAAAATCTTGTTAAACTTTCTCTTGTCGCCCTTTTAACCGCGGCAGCAATTCCCGCCATGGCGGCCAAAACCGAACCTTACACCAATCAAGGCACAAACGCCCGTGAAATGCTCGTGGAACAACCAATCCACTGGATTTCTGTTGACCAACTGAAAAAAGAGTTGGAAGGCAAAGCACCGATCAATGTAAGTTTTGATATTGACGATACCGTGCTATTCAGTAGTCCTTGTTTTTATCACGGACAACAAAAATATTCACCAGGTAAACATGATTACTTAAAAAACCAAGATTTCTGGAATGAAGTGAATGCCGGTTGTGACCAATATTCCATTCCAAAACAAATTGCCATAGATTTAATTAATATGCACCAAGCCCGTGGCGACCAAATTTATTTCATCACCGGACGCACTGCCGGCGATAAAGATGGCGTTACCCCAGTATTACAAAAAGCCTTTAATATTAAAGACATGCACCCGGTAGAATTCATGGGTGGGCGTGAGCTTACCACCAAATACAACAAAACCCCTGGCATTATCAAACACAAAGTCACCATTCACTACGGCGACAGTGACGATGACATTCTTGCTGCCAAAGAGGCTGGCGTTCGTGGCATCCGCCTCATGCGCGCTGCTAACTCCACTTACCAACCAATGCCAACCCTTGGTGGATATGGTGAAGAAGTGTTAATTAACTCAAGCTATTAATTTAAAAAAACATATAAAAAATTGACCGCACTTTGAAATGCTCAAAGTGCGGTCTGTTTTTATAATGAATTTCAGCTTGGGTTAGAAGCGAATTTCGACGGAGGCGGAATAGTTACGGCCTGGCGCATAAAAACGTTCAAGACCTACACCATTTCTATCAATATTATTTGTTGTGCTGTGTGCATTAACGCCACGCAAAGCATCCCAGGTATGGTATTTTTTATCAAACAGATTATATACCCCAGCTCTCAATGTAATATCTTCCCTGATTTTATAAAAACCGAATAAATCAACTAAATAGGCGGATTTATTAAGATACTTATAGTTCTCAACAGATTGGTATAGCTCCTCTTTTGAACAGTATTTACCTAGCCAAGCATCTTCTGTCCACGCGAGACAACGAGACTTAATTTCAAGTGTTTTCGCATCTTTTGCTTTTTTGCTCCCTAAATAGGTTAACCGGCTAAAAATACCCCATTTACCGTTTGGATCTTCATAATCAAATCCTAAAACAGCTTTTACTGGCTGAATAGAAAGTAGGCTGGTTGAATTTGATAATTTACCTTTACTATAACCTAATGCTCCATATAGTTTGAAACCTTTCGGAACAGAAAGAACCGTATCCAAATTCAGACTTCCTTTCACCTCTATACCATTTACTCGCGCATTATCAACATTGACCATTTGTTGCATTGGTGTTTGGTAAGTCCGTCCATATTGGGTCTGCTCAATAATACTTTCTTGTTCAAACAAGAAATTACGATAACGAGTCTGATATAAATGAACATCAAACATACCTTTTTCATTCTGTGCTTTAGCAAAAAGCGTATGGTTGATACTACGCTCTGACTTTAATCCAGGATTAGATTTCCATGTACCATAAGCATTGGTAAAGCTGAAATATAATTCGGTGGCAGTAGGAATACGATAGCCTGTACTTAACTGATAACCAAATTTCCAAGTATCTGTTGTTTGAGCATCTAAACCTAGAAAGCCGCTCCAATTTGAGAAACTACTTTGTGCGGGTTCCCCTTCAGCCAAACAAGCCTTACTACAAGCAGCATTTAAACCTTTAGGAGAAAGTTTGGCGTAATCATAACGAGTACCAATATTTGCAGAGAATGTTGGTTGCCAGCCGCTTTCAAAATGAGGATTCCATGTAATTTGATCTTTTAGTGAAGCACCGTACATCCTCGTTTTTACAGGTCTTTGAATAGTGTACCATTCGTCTAATCCATATTCGTTGGTATCATGGTTAATATTTTTAAATTCTCGTTCACTTGCATACGTTTTAAAAGAGAAGACATGTTCCCCACCCCAATTGAACGGCATGCTTTCTAATTCGGCAGAAACTCGTTTAAATTCGGTTTTCATCCGACGATCAAAAACTTCACCCAATTTTTTCTCGTTTGTTTGCCAATCGCGTAGTCCTTTATAGTTGACCGCTGCCAAATCTGTTTTTTGATAATCAAAATCCAATTTACCAAACGCTAAGTAATCAGACTCCGGTGTGTAAAGATAATACGCGTTTACATTGATGCGTTTATTCTGATCATCCGCCTCACGCCAAGCACTTCCGAAAGAAGTATAGCTACGTTCATCCACATATCGGTTACCTTTTTGGCCATTAACACCAACGCCGACCTTATGATGAGGAGTGATTTGATAGCCAACCTTAGCTAAATAACTATGAAAACGGTGCGTAGCCGGATCTGGATGTTGGCTTTTCGAATAATTAAATTCAGGACCCTCTCCCTTACTCTTCATTTGATGGCCTGTACGTTGTGAATACATAAAAATAGCATCCACTTTATCACCAACATACCCAGCACCTACTGTTCTGACCCACTCACTATTTTTGCTGGCATACCCACCACGTAATAAGGCACCAAATTTATTATTGGATTTAACAATATCTTGTGCATCTAAAGTATGGTAATTAACACCGCCGCCTAAAGCACCGCTACCAGAATTAAGTGCATCTGAGCCCCGAACAATATCAATATCCCTAACTAGCTCTGAATCAATACTCAAACGAGAAGGATTAAAATTCCCATAACGAGCATAAAGTGAGTTTTCCTCACTATCAGGCAAATTCACACCATCTACACTAATACCAACTCGGTTTCCTTCGACACCACGAATGGAAAATCCTTTTAAGAATCGTCCGTTATCACTAATCCCAACGTCAGTGGTATAGCGTACTAAATCACGAGTATCTCGAATAAGTTCTTTTTGAATGGTTTCAGCATTTTTATGAACAACAGCTGATTGCGTTTGACGAGCTGCCTCAACCTCCCCTTGAACTTGAATTTCATTTAATTTTTCATCCGCCAGCGCCACATTTGCTGCTGACAAACCTAGCGTGACCGGTAATAAACCGTAGACTGTGACCCGCATTTTATTTTTTTTCATACTTAACTTTCCCAGTGAGTAAAAAATTGCGGGGGATTATAAAGAAGAAATGAGGGGAAAAATAGACCTACTTGAGAATAATTTGCATTTTTATGATCTGGTACGACTTATTTATTATTGTCTAAAATCCGACTGATTAATTTCAGCCATTGTACCGCCAATTCGCGCTGCATAACGCTCGCATTAAACACCGGATCTTCGCCTAATACACCACAAGGCAAATCAGGTGGAATTTCGCCTTGTTCATAAGCGGCATAATCCTCACGCCAACTACCGTCAAAATAATAGCGCTCCAAAGCCTCCATTTTCGGCAGAAACGCCTGCCATTTTTCAATAAACGCCTCGGCTTCCGCTAAAAAATCATTGGCTTCGTTCAGAATGCCTTCCATTTCTGTGATTTGCTCTAAACGGGCTTTCGATAACATTTGACCTCCAAAACATTCAAAAAAATGACCGCACTTTCATTTAAAGTGCGGTCCATTTACAGCATGTTTTTACGAATTACACATCATACGTGGTGGATGCGGTATTACCGCCGCGGCCCGTCCAGTTGGTGTGGAAGAATTCACCTCGTGGTTTGTCGGTACGTTCATAAGTGTGTGCGCCGAAGTAGTCACGCTGCGCTTGTAGAAGATTTGCCGGCAAGCGAGCTGAGGTGTAACCGTCTAAGAAGGTAATCGCAGACGCCATACAAGGCATTGGAATGCCCACTTCGATGGATTTTGCCACCACTTTGCGCCATTCGCCCATGGCGTTTTCTAAAATGCCTTTGAAGTAGCTGTCGGAACCTAAGAAGATTAAATCCGGGTTCGCTTCGTACGCATCGCGAATGTTGCCTAAGAAACGGCTGCGAATAATACAGCCTTCACGCCATAATAAGGCGGTGTTACCGTAGTTGATGTTCCAGTTGAAGTTTTCAGACGCTTCACGAATCAACATAAAGCCTTGTGCGTAAGAAATGATTTTTGACGCCAATAACGCTTTGCGCACCGCTTCAATCCATTCTTTTTTATCGCCTTCCACTTTGCCAATGGTTTTACCGAATAATTGGCTTACGGCAACGCGTTGATCTTTAAAAGCAGATACGCAACGTGCGAACACGGATTCGGTGATTAAAGTCAATGGAATGCCGAAATCAAGAGCATTGATCCCCGTCCATTTACCCGTGCCTTTTTGTCCTGCTGTGTCTAAAATTTTATCCACAAGGCGGTTACCGTCTTCATCTTTATAGCCAAGAATATCGGCAGTGATGTCGATTAAGTAGCTGTCTAATTCGGTGTTGCGCCATGCTTTAAAGGTGGCTTCCAACTCATCATCAGACAAGCCCACGCCCTCTTTTAAGAATTGGTAGGCTTCGCAAATTAATTGCATGTCGCCGTATTCGATGCCGTTATGCACCATTTTTACGAAATGGCCTGCGCCATCTTTGCCCACCCAGTCACAGCACGCTTCGCCTTTGTCGGTTTTGGCGGAAATCGCTTGTAATACCGGTTTCACGAATGGCCATGCTTCTTCGTTACCGCCTGGCATAATAGATGGTCCGTGGCGTGCGCCCTCTTCACCGCCGGAAACGCCGGTGCCGATAAAACGAATGCCTTTTTCACGCAACGCCGCCACACGACGATTGGTATCCGGATAGTTTGAGTTGCCACCATCAATAATGATGTCGCCTTCTTCTAAGTGCGGTAGTAATGCGTCAATGAATTGATCCACCACCTCACCCGCACGCACCATTAACATCACTTTGCGTGGTTTTTCTAATTTAGCGGCTAAATCTTCTAAAGAGTATGCGCCGATAATATTGGTGCCTTTTGCCGCCCCTTGTAAAAATTCATCCACTTTGGATGTGGTACGGTTATACGCCACCACTTTAAACCCGTGGTCGTTCATATTTAAAATGAGGTTTTGCCCCATCACGGCCAAGCCGATAACACCGATGTCGCCTTTTACTGACATTGTTTTCTCCTGTTTGTAGGGTGCAACTTATGGCACCGATTTGAATATTAAAATAATGTAATCATAAACTCTGTTTTAGGTATTGGGTAAGTAAAAACAAATTTTGAATCAAAATCTCTAAGATATTTTCTTATCGTTTCATCTTCGACTTTACTATGAATACCTAAACACCATAAAAATCTATCTGTTGGACGATTGCTTTCTCTAATCTGATCATATTTTTCAA
>ERZ791785.465-NODE-465-length-35196-cov-3.416494_pt1 | contig 35196 bp, 32 predicted proteins | sample MGYA00509947_ERZ791785 | MGnify/ENA primary metagenome ERZ791785 (study PRJEB30046, sample SAMN00791982) | human gut metagenome | study: EMG produced TPA metagenomics assembly of the A metagenome-wide association study of gut microbiota in type 2... | reverse complement strand
TTGATATATCAAATCCGTAGCTTTCACCCATTCTTTTTAAAGCTTCTAAAGCTTTTATTTGATCAGATAATTCTTCTCTTAATCTTATTACATCTTCGTCCATGCAAGAAACTTCTAAAGAAAGTTTTTGTTGCATTTTATCTTCTATTAATCTATCAACACCGTATAAAGCAACTCTTCTGTAGTCACCTATTATTCTACCTCTACCGTAAGCATCTGGTAAACCAGTTATTATACCTGATTTTCTAGCTGCTCTCATTTCTGTTGTATAAGCATCGAAAACACCTTGGTTGTGAGTTTTTCTGTATTTAGTGAATATTTCACTTACTTGTGGATCACATTCGAATCCGTAAGCTTTACAAGAAGTCTCAACCATTCTTATACCACCTTCTGGCATTATAGCTCTTTTTAAAGGTGCATCAGTTTGTAAACCAACTATTGTTTCTAAATCTTTATCTATATAACCTGGAGCATAAGCATCTATAGCAGATACAGTTTTTGTATCAACGTCTAATGTTCCACCGTTTTCTCTTTCTTTTTTGAATAATTCTAAAACTTCGTCCCAAAGTTTTGTAGTATTTTCAGTAGCTCCTGCTAAGAATGAGCTATCTCCTTCATATGGAGTGTAGTTAGCTTGGATAAATCCTCTAACATCTATTTCTTTTGTCCATCTACCTTGTTTGAATCCTTGCCATGCGTTATTCATGTAAGCTTCCTCCTAAATGTCTTTGTATAGTTTGGATACTATTAATTGATTGTTATTATTTTATAACTTGCAGGAATTAATATTCCTACTAAAACATATTAAAAAAATCTAGCTAGATATATTTAGTTTTTCTACGATTATAATACCATATATCCAGTATATTGTATACAAGAATTTAAAATAAAAAATATTTTATGTAAAGTATTTTTTATATCATATAGGAAATTATATTCATTTAAAAATTGTTGATAAGTATAATTTCTGTATATATGTTTCAAAGATATCTACATCTTTAAGAGTCTGTAGAATGAAGATTTTTTTATTTTAAATTTTGTTTTTTGTTTATATTTAATATTTACCCATTAATTTCGACTTTAAACACAAATAAAAATAAATTTTAAAATTTTAAAATGCAAATAGCATTTAAGTTTAGTACAAACTCAATTACTTATACATTTTTTTATAATTTATGAATATTTATTATATATAGGAGGGATGAGGATGGTAATAGTAGTTGTTTTATTTGTAATAGGTTTTATTTTAATCTCAAAAGGTGCAGACTTTTTTATAAATGCGACTGTAGAGATTGGAAGAAAGACTAATATTTCTGAATTAATTTTAGGTGCGACTATAGTTAGTTTTGCCACAACATTGCCAGAATTAACAGTATCGTTATTTGCATCGATTGATAATCATGCAACTATGAGTTTAGGGAATGCAGTAGGTTCTATAATATGTAATACGGGTTTGGTACTAGGAATGGTTATATTTATAAGTCCATTTAAAGCAGATAGAAAAACATTTGCATCAAAATCTATTATATTATTGTTGTCTATTATAGCACTTTTTATTTTAGGAGTAGATGGTTCAATTACTAGATTAGACGGATGCATATTATTGATGATTTTAGCTATATACATGTATACTAACTATAAAGGAATACTAAATGATACTAGCAAAAATTATCTTTACTATTGTATGACACAACAAAATGAAATGTCTTGTTTAAAAATAACAGTATCATTTTTATGTGGATTGATTATGATGATAATTGGTTCTAGATTGTTAGTTGATAATGGGGTAGAGATTGCGAGTTTTATAGGAATACCACAAGGAATAATAAGTTTAACAGTGATAGCGCTTGGAACTTCACTTCCAGAGTTGGTTTCATCTATTACAGCAGTTAGAAAGAAGCACCATGAAATTTGTGTAGGTAATATTTTGGGAGCAAATATTTTAAATATAGTTTCTGTGATTGCTATTTCAGCTATGCCAAATTCAATACCTATACTTTCACAAAATGTTAGAATTGATTATCCATTTATGGTGATTTTAGTTTTAACTTTAATAATTCCTACAATAATAAAGCATAAACTGTATAGACTTCAAGGATTAATAATGTTAGGAACATACATAACTTATTTGGCAATTCTTTATCATACATATATAATTTAATATTTACTTCAATATATAACTAGATTTTTTCCTAGTTATATATTTTTGTATTTATTTAAATTTATTAAAAAGTAATGAAATCGTTTAAAAGTTATTAGTACATACAAGTATTGATTTTACACAAGTATAAATTGTTTTACTTTCGGAAAAAATAAGTTTGCATAATAGATGATTTAAATATATAATGGGATAGGTTAGGAATTATGAAAACGGAAAGGAAATAAACAATTAATATGAATATAACAAAATTTGAAGATTTACCAATTAGTGATGAGATAAAAAGATCAATTGCTGAAATAGGATTTGAAGAACCATCACCAATACAAGCTCAGTCAATACCTGTAATTTTATCAGGAAAAGACGTTATAGGACAAGCTCAAACAGGTACAGGAAAAACTGCGGCATTTAGTATACCTATACTTGAAAAAGTAGACCCAAACAATAAACATTTACAAGCAATCGTATTATGCCCTACAAGAGAACTTGCTATACAAGTTTCTAAGGAAATAAGAAAGCTTGGTAAGTTTAAGAGCGGAATTAAAACATTACCAGTTTACGGTGGTCAACCAATAGATAGACAAATAAAAGCATTAAAGAGTGGAGTACAAGTTGTAATAGGAACTCCAGGACGTGTAATAGATCATATAAACAGAAAAACTTTAAAATTAGATGATGTTAAAATGGTAGTGCTTGATGAAGCAGACGAAATGCTAGACATGGGATTCAGAGAAGATATCGAGTTAATATTAAACCAAACTCCAATAGAAAGACAAACTACTTTCTTCTCAGCTACAATGCCAAAAGAAATATTAGAATTAACTAAATTATACCAACATGAACCGGAAATAATAAAAGTAGTTAGAAAAGAACTTACAGTTCCAAATATAAAACAATTCTACATTGAAACTAGAAGAGCGAATAAATTAGAAGTATTATGTAGATTAATAGATGTATATAATCCAAAATTATCAGTTGTATTCTGTAATACAAAAAGAGGTTCTGATGAATTAGTAAGTGAACTTCAAGCTAGAGGATACTTTGCAGATGCATTACACGGTGACCTTAAACAAACTCAAAGAGATATCGTAATGGATAAATTTAGACAAGGTACAATAGATATATTAGTTGCTACAGATGTTGCTGCTAGAGGAATAGACGTAGATGACGTAGATATGGTATTTAACTATGATTTACCACAAGATGAAGAATACTATGTTCACAGAATAGGTAGAACTGGTCGTGCTGGTAGAGAGGGTGTATCTTTCAGTTTCGTATATGGAAAAGAAATGAGAAAAATGAGAGATATCGAAAGATATACTAAATGTAAATTAGTTAAACATAGTATACCAACTATAGCAGATGTTGAAGAAAAGAAAGTTGCTGCATTCTTTAAACAAGTTAAAGATACAGTAAATGAAAGCAATTTAGCAAAACAAATAAACTGGGTTGAAGCTCTATGTGAAGAACAAGAATTATCAACTTTAGAAGTTGCTGCTGCATTAGTTAAATTAGCTATGGGTGAAGAATTAAAAGAAGAAATAATAGAAGAACCATCTAGAAAAGAAGCTAGAAAATCTAAAAAAGCTAAAAAAGGTTCAACTGGTGCTGAACGTGGAATGGTTAGACTATTTATAAATGTTGGTAGAAAACAAAGAGTTCAAGCTAAAGATATAGTTGGTGCTATAGCTGGAGAAGCTGGAATATCTGGAAAATTAGTTGGAACAATAGATATATATGATAAATATACATTTGTTGAAGTTCCAAAAGCAAACGCTAAAAAAGTTTTAGAAAAATTAAAAAATGTTAAGATAAAAGGAAACAAAATTAACATAGAAAAAGCAAATAAAAAAAATAAATAAATTTTATACAATATAATTTAGTATAGATTTAAATAAAAACCACTTAAATATAAAGATTAGTATTTTATATTTAAGTGGTTTTTCTATTTTGTATACAAATTTTTTGAAAATAAAGGCTTAATTTGATTTTCGATTTAAAAATTATATATTTAATGTAAAATCTAAATAAAAAATAATTAATATGATTAAAATATTTAGTTTATCTGCTATACTTAAAATGAGATAAAAGTTATAAATCGAATGGATTTACCATTCCAGGGTTATTTTTAATGCAATTTTATAAGGTAACAAAAAGTTATTTAAAAGTAATGGATTAGAAGCAGGGTATATTGATTATCATAAAAATACATTACAAAGTACAATTTTTATATTTTGCGCTCCTCCACACATACGCAGATCACTTATTTGTGTATACTAGCTAAAACAGGAGGAAATTTATGAAAAATAATAGTGTTAAAAAATTAGTTGAGATTAGCTTATTAATAGCTTTAGAAGTTATTTTAACAAGATTTTGCTCAATAAATACAGCAACTTTAAGAATAGGCTTTGGATTTTTACCAATTGCTATAATAGCAATGATGTACGGTCCATTAAGTGCAGGGGTAGCATATGCTTTGGGAGACCTTTTAGGAATGATGATATTTCCAAATGGTTCGTATTTCCCAGGATTTACACTAACAGCATTTTTAACAGGAGTAATTTATGGCTTAGTATTATACAGAAAACCAAAAACTTGGCCAAGGATAATATTAGCAGCTTGTATAGTTTGTTTAGGAATGAATTTATGCTTAGATACAGCATGGCTTCATATATTAATGGGACAAGGATATTTAGCATTGTTACCACAACGTATATTTAAAGCAGTTGTTATGATACCAGTACAAACTGTACTTATAGGATTAGTTTGGAAAAACATTGTATTAAAAGTTGATAAATCATATGGTGTAATGCCTAATGCCTAAAAAATAAATATTTAGTGAGATTTAATATATAATATAAGTTTTCCGTAGCAGAAGTAGTCACTGCGAATTTAGATAGGGTAAATTGACTACAAAATAATTCATACCAATACCAATGGCTAGGGATGGAAGCAAATAGTCCATTATAATAATTAAATAACTAAATAATAATATACAGTGCCTGTAATTTTTTACAGGCACTTTCTATAATACATAGGAAATTGTATACCTTTTAAATATATAAATAAATATAATTTCCGTCTATGCATTTCAAAGAAATCTACATCTTTAAAGTTCTTTAGAATAAAGATTTCTTTATCGTTTATTTTAAATTTATACATGTATATAAATTCCAAAATAGGAAATAATGATGAATAGTATTTCTTTAGTTTTGTATTATAACTTCCATAGACATAATAAAACAAAACTAGTGTTATTTCTTTGAAGGAATCAATTTATAAAAAATCGAATTGATTATCAGTAAACTTCAAATGGGAGGAATGCAATATGATAAAATGTTATTTAGATGATAAGACATTGCTTGTACAATTTACAACAACAGAGCTAGATCATCATGTAGCAAATTATATAAGAGAAAATGTAGACGATATTATAATGAGAAAGAATATAAAAAATATTATATTCGATTTCCACAATATAAAATTTATGGACTCTTCAGGAATTGGTGTTATTATAGGCAGATATAAAAAAATCGCAAATGTACATGGAAATGTATCTGTAATAAATATGAATCCAAGGGTTGAGAGAGTTTTTAATTTATCAGGAATGGGAAAAATAATCAAAGTATGTGAATCATATGAAGATGCGATAAATTCTTAATAAGGGGGAACTATATTATGAACATTATGGAAGTAAAATTTTCTGCAAAATCAGAGAATGAGAGCCTTGCAAGAGTAATAGTTGCATCTTTTGCAGCTAAATTAGATCCAACTATAGATGAATTATCTGATATAAAAACAGCTGTATCTGAAGCTGTTACAAATGCAATTATTCACGGATATGAAGAAGATGAAACAAAGTTTGTACATATGAGATGTGAACTAATTGAAAATACAATAAAAGTAGTAGTTGAGGATTATGGCAAAGGAATAGAAGATATAGAAGAAGCAAAACAACCGATGTTTACATCAAAACCAGAATTAGAACGTTCTGGTATGGGATTTTCATTTATGGAAAGTTTTATGGATGATATGCAAGTGGCATCAATCGTAGGAGAAGGAACAAAGGTTATAATGACTAAAACAATTGAAGTACCTAAATAAATCTAACATAGAATTGAGGTTTGATTATGGGGATAACTGCTAAAAAAGAAGAAAAGAAGCATTTACTTAGCCATGAAGAAACTCTAGATTTGATACAAAAAGTACAAAATGGAGATGAAGAAGCTAAGGCTTTGCTTATATCTAGCAACCTCGGGTTAGTCAGAAGTGTAATAGGAAAATTTTCAAATATAGGATACGAAAGAGATGATTTATTTCAATTAGGTTCTATAGGTTTAATAAAAGCCATATATAAATTTGATCCTAGCTATAATGTAAAATTCTCTACATATGCTGTTCCTATGATATTAGGCGAAATAAAAAGATATTTAAGAGATGACGGAATGGTCAAAGTATCTCGTTCTTTAAAACAGCTTGCAATTAAAGTTAAGATGCAAGGAGAAATGCTAAGTAAAAAACTAGGTAGAGACCCTACAATAGAAGAATTGGCAGAAGCAATAGGGGTAGAAAAAGAAGATGTAGTAATGGCAATAGAGTCTAATTTTTCTGTTGAATATTTACAAGGAGTTATTCATGAAGAAGAGGGGTCTCCAATATGCCTTATCGACAAAATATCTCAAAAAGGGGAGGCAGAAGAAGATAAGGTGGTAGATAATATACTACTTAAGGAAGTACTAGGAAAATTAGATAAAAGAGAGCGACAAATTATTATGCTTAGATATTTTGAAGATAAAACACAAAGTGAGATAGGAGAATTATTAAATATATCTCAGGTTCAAGTATCTAGAATAGAGAAAAAAGTTTTACACAAATTAAAGTCATATATAGAAATGTAGGATTTTACATAAAAATAATTTAGAGAAATACATTTAAGAAAAATCGATTCTTTTAAAAATTTATTAGAATAAAGATTTTTCAAAGATGTATTTTTTTTGATTTTTTCCAAACAATAATAGAAATATTAACTATAAAAGGTTAGGAAAGGAGTAGATTTATGCCAAATCAAAACAATTCAAATAATCAACAAAATCAAGATAAAAAATATAAGGACTATGTAGAGCAAATAAGCCCAAAACCACCATATATAAAAAACTATATTATGGCATTTATAGTAGGTGGAATTATTTGTATGATAGGTCAAGGAATTAACGACTCATATATGAACTTTGCTGGACTAGATAAACAAACAGCGTCGACTTGTACATCAATAACATTAATTTTTATTGGGGCACTTTTAACAGGATTAGGAGTTTATGACTTAATTGGAAAAAGAGCTGGAGCTGGTTCAATAATTCCTATCACAGGATTTGCAAACTCTATAGTTTCTCCAGCTATGGAATTTAAACGAGAAGGATATGTACTTGGAGTTGGAGCAAATTTATTTAAAATTGCAGGGCCTGTTTTAGTTTATGGAATAGGGTCTTCTATTTTGTTTGGACTTGTTTACTACATAGTACAAATTATATTTAAGTAAGGAGAAGAGATAATGAGAAATAAGCGAATAGGAAAAAGAACTATGAAAATGCAAAATAGCCCGACTATTATCTCTACTGCATCAATAGTGGGGCCAAAAGAAGGAAAGGGACCATTAAAAGACAAGTTTGATGTGATTTTACCAGACGATTTATATGGTGAGAAAACATGGGAATTGGCCGAAAGTAAAATGATTCAAACTGCACTAGAAACGGCAGTTCAAAAGGTGGAAAAACAACTAGATGATATAGAATTCTTATTTGGCGGAGATTTAATCAATCAAATATTCCCGGCATCATTTGCAGCAAGGGCATTGGGCATTCCGTTTTGTGGAATATATGGTGCTTGTTCAACAATGGCACTTGGAATGTGTTTAAGTTCTATTGTAGTCGACGGCGGTTTTGCGGATTATGCTCTTAATGGAACATCAAGCCACTACTGCACAGCTGAAAGGCAATTTAGATTCCCATTAGAACTTGGAAACCAAAAGCCTATGACTGCACAATGGACAGTTACAGGTGCGGGAAGTGCTCTTATATCAAGTAGTGGAGAGGGTCCAAAGGTAAAATATATAACAATAGGAAAAGTTGTAGATAAAGGAATAGAAGACGGAAATAATATGGGAGCAGCTATGGCACCAGCAGCTGTAGATACTATATATTCTTATTTTGAAGATACAAAAGATGACCCAAAATCATTTGATTTAATTGCTACAGGAGATTTGGGTCAATTAGGTAAAAAAATTACAGCTGATTTATTGAGACAAAGAGGAATCGATATATTTGATGTTTACACAGATTGTGGATTAGAAATTTTTGATTTAGAACAACAAGATGTTCACTGTGGAGGAAGTGGATGTGGATGTTCAGCTACTGTATTTGCATCTTATATCTATCCTAAATTAGTAAATAAAGAATTTAAAAAAGTAATGTTAGTGTCGACTGGTGCATTATTATCGCCAACAAGTACTCTTCAAAAACAAACAATACCATGTATTGCACATGCAGTAGTAATTGAAAGCGAGTAAATTAATAGTTTAATAAAATTATAGGATGTGAAAATATGATAATAAATTATTTAAAAGTATTTCTTGTAGGAGGAACAATTTGTTTAATCGCACAGATTTTGATGGACTACTTTAAACTTCAAACTCCTTATGTAATGGTAACTTATGTAACAACAGGTGTAATACTTACTTTTTTAGGAATTTACGATAAAATAGTAGATTTCGGAGCAGCAGGAGCAACAGTTCCGATTATTGGGTTTGGATATTCACTTGGAAATGGAGTTATAGAGGGAATTAAAAAAGATGGTTTTTTAGGAATATTAACTGGTGGAACAATAGCAACTGCAGGAGGAATTGCTGCAGCAATATTTTTTGGATATGTTATGGCAGTAATATTTACGCCAAAAGCAAAACCTTGATTTTTATATTGAAAAAATGCCATGGATTTTGAAATCCATGGCATTTTATTTTAATTTATTTTTATATTACTCTTCTATTTGAATAGTTTCGTTTGCATTGTTGGTGTCACTAGGTTGCTGGTCAGGAGTTGTTTGCTCATCATTTCCTCCTGTATTATCATTACCAGTATTACCATTATCGCCACCAGTGTTACCATTATTACCTGTGTTTCCACCAGGAGTTTGATTATTATTGTTATTATTGTCGTTAGTGTTATCATCATTATTATTATCAGTATTGTCGTCAGGAGGATTATCTCCATCTCCAGCATTATCATTAGTCGGTTCATCTTGAGTAGTTCCTGTATTACTTGGAGTAGGAACACTATAAGAACTTGTTCTAGTTGGTGATGTACCTTTAACAAATGCTGCATTTGAACCATAAGATGATAGACCACCATCTATTAAGTTTATTTTGTAGAAGTTTATTCCTGATGGTTTTTCAAAATCTACAACTTCTAGGTTTTCATGTATAGGTTTCATTACATTAGCCCATAATTTTGCAGTTGTTGAACTTGAACCTTCTACTGGTCTTAAATCAATTTTATTTCCATTAGAATCTTTACGTCCAACATCATCACCTATATATGTTGCACCAACATAGTATGGAGTATATCCAACAAACCATACACAATATTTATTATTAGTTGTACCAGTTTTACCAGCTACAGGCATTTTACCTATTGAAGCGTCAGAACCAGTACCTTCTGTAAGAACTGCTTTAAGCATATCTGTCATAACGTATGCTACTTCTTCATCTACAACTCTGTGTTCTTGTGGAGTTGATTTGACGATTAATTCACCATTATATGTGCTAACTGTAGTGAATACAGTAGGTTCTATATAAACACCACCATTTGCTAAAGCACCATAAGCTGCAGACATTTCAAGTGGAGAAATACCATAAGCCATACCTCCTAAAACTAGAGAAGGGAATGATCTATCTGTAGTGTTTGAACTATTTGTTTTACTGTCTACAACAGTTGTTATTCCGAAGTTTTTAAGATAATCCATCATTACATCTATACAATCTTGATAACTTTCTCCAAGATTTTCAGCAGTTTTTACAGCTACTGTATTTGAAGATTTTGCAAGACCTAGACGTAAAGTCATATTTCCAGCACCTGCAGTAGTTGTAGATGGATTCCATTTTCTATTTTCTTTAAATTTATATCCACCTCTTGCATCACTAAATACTGTTGATTGAGTCATTTCTAATGTATCAATTGCAGCAGTATAGATAGAAAGTGGTTTTATTGTTGAACCAGGTTGAACAGGACTTGTAGCTCTGTTTAAAGTTCTTTTACCTTTTACATTTCTACCACCTATTAATGACTTAATTTGACCGTTGTGATAGTCAATTATAACCATAGCAGACTGTGGCTGAGTTACACCATTAGCATCAGTTATAGTAGATGGGAAATTGCTACTATTATTATATTGTGCCTCAAGTTCAGCTTGCATACTAGAATCTATAGTAGTTTGTATTTGAAGACCACCGTTATAATATAGGTTATTAGCTTCTTCTTGTGTATAACCTTGATCTTTTAATGCATTTATAACTTCATCATATACATAATCTTCAACACTTGAAACAATTGTTTGTATATTTTTAGGAATTTCGATTTTAATATTGGCAGCATCTAAACATGCTTGATCATATTCACTTTGAGATATATAGCCGTATTGTTTCATTTTTCCAAGTACTGTTTTAGCTCTACCAACAGCATTTTCATTTAATACTGCCTTTCTTACAATCATAGTACCTTTCTTTAATTGGCTATATGTATCATAATCTGTTATTAATCCCCAAGAGTATAATTTATCTATCATATTTAACTCTACTTGAGTTGGATCATCGAATCCATCATTTTCAGTATGTGAATAGAATAATAACTTATTTTCTAAATCTGATCTCTGTTCAGTACCGTCTAATTTAAGCTTTGTATAAGGTGAATATTTATATGGATTATTTGTAGCACCAACTAACATAGCTGCTTCAGGTAAAGTAAGCTTTTCTGCTGTTTTATTAAAGTATCCTTGTGCTGCTGCTTCAATTCCATAAAAACTATTACCTACATACATGTTATTTAGATAGGTAAGTAATATATCTTCTTTGCTTACTTTTTTACTCATTTCATAAGCATAGTAGATATCTTTTATTTTACGAGTTATAGTTTGTTCTTGAGATGTTAAAAGTAATTTTGAAACCTGCATAGGTATTGTACTACCACCTTGTCTGTTTCCAAGAAGATTTTCTTTAACAGATCTAGCTAGACCTCTTAAATCGACACCATTATGTTGGTAAAATCTTGAGTCTTCTATTGCGACAAGGGCATTTTTAACAGTTTTGTTATTTAACTTCTTAAGCGGAATTTTCTTATGTCCTGTTTCAGCCTCTGCTAATTTACTTCCATCTGTATAAAGTAATACTGTTTTATTGTTAGTTTTCGAATCTAATAAAGATTTAGTTACGACTTCAGTATTTCTTAAAGATGAAAAGACTAATGCAGAACCAACAGCAACAACTGTTACTAGCATAAATAAAATAAGCATACCAGCAATTTTGGTTTTACTTCTTTTTCTATGTTTTTTAGGTTTTGATGAAACTTTTTTATAATTATCTTTAGATGTATTTTTATTTACATCAGTATTAGAAGAGGCAACTTTTCTTCTTCTAATTTTATTTTTATCATCATTATTATTTTTGCTCATTATATACCTCCTTACTTAATGCATAATTATAACATATTTTATTTCCTTTTTATAGTTAATTAAAATTTGTAAGAATATGTAAACTTCTTTAAATTTAACTATCGGCAATAATCCATGTTATAATTATATCCTTTAAATACTAAGTTTAACAATAATAATTAGAGGAATGATATAGATTAAAAATAGTTGCAAACAAATATTTATTATATTTTTTACTGCTACAAAATAAATATGTATAGCGTGGACATGTTATGCATATTTGCGTTATAAAAATAATCCCTAAGCAATACTTAGAGATTATTTTTATTTAAGTTATTAGATTAAAGCATCCATTTTATATAGACACCATATCCTACCTTAGGATTATTTTCTAGAGCATGTGAAACTGCACCGATTATTTTTCCATTTTGTATAATTGGCGTTCCACTCATTCCTTGCACAATTCCTCCAGTATCTCTTAATAAATCTTCATCTACAATTTTTATTTTAAAAGTTTTTGGAGATGGAGAAGTTTGATTTTCAATTTTTAATATTTCAATATCGTATTTTACACATTTATTTTGTTTGTTTTGTAGTATTATTTGTGCATTTCCCAATTCAACCTCGTCTAAAGAAGCTACTTTGTATTTTTCTTCATTTGAAAAATCAATATTTTTAGTTATTCCTTTTATACCGTATTGAGTATTTGTATTAAAATTACCGATTAAATAATTTTTATTAGCATTAATACATCCGACATTACCTCGATACGATTTCTGAATATCTAAATTAGTAGTTGTAGAAATTTCACCTGCTTTAATAGGTATTTGCTTTGCATTTCCTATATTAATAGAATGTCCAACAGCACCAAATTCATTAGTTTGGGGATTAATATAAGTTAAAGTAGCAAAACCTGATATCGCATTGTTGAAATTTACTTTTTTTAATGGTTCTTTATAACATATTAAATTTTTAATATCATTTCCTCTTTTAATCTTGATTTTTAATTGGTTGCTATTAGAAGAATAAAAGACATCTGCTAAGTTATTAAAACTTTTTATAGAATTTCCTTCAACTTCTAAAATTAAATCACCACATTTTAGAGGACATCCTTTAATTTCATTGCGAACAATTAGATTTTCTAGTTCACCATCAACCTGAATTACTTTCCCAATCGGAATTAAATACGTATCATTATTTTTTTCTAAAGAATATGCATAATTTACATTATTCATGAAAAAATATAGTAAAAAGGTAAAACAAATAAAAAGGAGCTTATTAAATCTTAAATTAAATTTTTTATTAAAATTTGGCAATGTTATAAACACCTTCTTTCTTTGATTTGGTTGGTGCTTAATATTATATTTTGCAGAAGTGATTTTTTAATGCTTGGAAATGAGATTCAACAAATCCGTAGATTGCATAAATAAACAAAGAATAAATGGGACATGTTGAAATAAGTAAAACAAAAAAATAAAAAAGAAATAAAATTTAAGCGAACTTGATTTTATTTCTTTTTAATCTTTCTTTTTACTATTTTTTTTGAACGTCTTTTTAAATTGCTAGAATTAGAATATCCTCTACTTGAAGGTGTATTAGCAGGAATTGGAGGAACGAATGCATTTTCTGTCTCACCTTGTGCACATGAATTAAGATCACCGATTAATGCAAGTTGATCCGACAATGTAGCAAGAAACGTAGATAATATATCTATATCGGTATCTGATAATTCTTCAGCTAAAGCAATTGCCAAAGTAGATGATAATACAAAGTAATCAAATGCCGAAAAATAACACAACTTAGAATTTTGATTAGTTGAGTTATCGTTTGTATGATTATTATCATTATTGTTACTGTTATTGTTATTACTACTATCACAATTACAACTATTTTGCTCGTTATTTGTATTAGCATTTTGCGAAGTAGTATTAGACTTTGAGGTAGTAGCGTTATTACAATCTCCATTTGATGAAGAACTTCTAGCACTGCGTTTACTTTGGCTGATGTGTTTTCTTTTTTTTCTCTTCAAGGGTTATCACCTCTATAAATTTGTATGTATATAAATATATATATGAAAAAATATAGTTTTAAATGAAAATTAAAATATAAATAGTAAAATAAGAAACTTTTAAAACACATAGGAATAATAAAAAACATATTAACAAATTTTAAAATACATAGGAGGGCTTTTCTAAGTGAAGAAATACAAAATTTTAACCACTATTATAATGATAATCGGACTTATAATGATTTCTAGAGCAAGTGAAACTAAAAATTTAACAAAAGCAGTATCTAATTTAACATTTGCGCCAAAACAAGAAGCTACTGTTAAAGAACAACATACAATATGTATCGACCCAGGTCACCAAGCCAAGGGAAATTCAGAAACAGAACAAGTAGGGCCGAATTCGGGCTCATATAAAGCAAAAGTATCCTCAGGAACTGCTGGGATTGCGACTAAAAAACCAGAATACGAGTTAAATTTAGAAGCATCTTTAAAACTAAAACATATATTAGAAAGTAGAGGATATAAAGTCTATATGACAAGAGAAAGTCATGATGTAGATATTAGTAATAAAGAAAGAGCTATATTTGCAAACGAAAAGAAAGTGGATATGGTAGTTAGAATTCATGCTGATGGTTCTGATAATACTGGAATAACAGGTGCATCTATTTTAATACCATCAAAAGATGGTCAATATACATCAGCTATATTTGAAGACAGTTCAAACTGTGCAAAATATGTAAATGAAAATATGCAAAATAACGGATTTAAAGTTAATGGAATATTTGAAAGAAGCGATTTAACAGGATTTAACTGGTCCCAAGTTCCAGTAGTTTTACTAGAAATGGGATTTATGAGCAATTACACCGAAGACCAAAATATGTCTAGTCCACAATATCAAGAAAAGATGATGACGTGTGTGGCAGATGGATTAGATAATTATTTCAAAAATAAAAAATAAGGTGATATTATGACACAAATATTGGGGGAAAGCAGGAATAACAGTATTTTCGAAAAAACATTAAATGTGATAGGGCCAATTAAAAATAAATTTTCAAAGCCAGATTGCAAAGTTCATATATTTTTACAGGAAAATGCAATAAATAGTTTATGGTTTAATGGATACTATGAAGAATATGAAGTTTTTAATAGATATAGAAAAATAATAAACGAAGGGGTTGTATGGGCAGATCAAGATTTAAAGTGTTATGGCCATTTTTATAACGTATATACAAAAAAAGGGCTGCCAGGGACAAACGACAATGCCCTTACATTATCACAAGAATATTATAATTATGCTATAAATTATTTTTACGAAGGCGATATTTACAACTCAATGTTCTATCTGGGTGCAGTATGTCATTTGATTCAAGATATAACCGTTCCACAACACGCCACAGGAGATTTACTAAATAATCATATGCAATTCGAAAATTACGTTAAATTAAGATATTTAAAAATAAAGAGATTCAGAACTTACTCCGAGCCAATTTATTTTAATACTGTAGAAGAATATATAAAATTCAATTCTTACAATGCGATAAAAAATCAACATCTCCATAGATATATACAAAATGTAAATAACAGATTTTATTTAATAGCAGAAAAAGCATTGGAATTCTCACAAAGAACGACGGCAGGAATCCTAATTCTGTATTTTGAAAATACGTATATGCAAAATTAAAAAAATCAAATATAATAGTATAGATGTAAACAAATAAAATTTATAAGAGGTGGATAAATGCTAGTAGTAGAAAATGTTAGTCATGGTTTCGGAGCGAGAACAATACTAGAAAATGTATCTTTTAGACTTAAAAAGGGAGAACATATAGCCCTTGTAGGTGCTAATGGAGAGGGTAAATCTAGTTTCTTAAATATAATAACAAAAAAATTAATGCCGGATGCAGGTAATATAAAATGGTCATCAAGAGCAACAGTTGGTTATTTAGATCAGCATGCTGTTTTAGAAAAAGGAATGACAATAAGAGACGTATTAAGAGATGCGTTCAAAAACATGTTTGAGTTAGAACAAGAAATGTTAAAAATGTATGACCTAATGGGTGAAGCAGACGAAGAACAAATGAATAAACTTCTTGAAGAAACTGCTGAAATACAAACTATATTAGAAAACAGTGGATTCTATACAATAGATGCAAAAATCCAAGAGGTTGCTAATGGTTTAGGATTAGGGGAGATAGGTCTTGATAGAGACGTAACTGATTTAAGTGGAGGTCAAAGAACAAAAGTACTTCTTACTAAATTATTATTAGAAAGTCCAACAATATTAATCCTTGACGAGCCTACAAACCACTTAGATGAAGAGCATATAGTATGGCTTACAAGATATTTACAAGAATACGAAAATAGCTTCATTCTTGTATCACACGACACAGACTTTATAAACAATACATGTAATGTAATTTACCATATAGAAAATGCTGAGCTTACAAGATACAAAGGTAACTACGATGAATTTGTAAGACTTAGAGATATTAAGAAAAGACAAGAAGAAAGTGCTTATGAAAAACAATTAGAAGAAAGAAAGAAACTTGAAGATTTCGTAGCAAGAAACAAAGCGAGAGTTGCAACTAGAGGTATGGCAAACTCAAGACAAAAAATACTTGATAAGATGGAAATCTTAGAAAGACCAAAAGAAAAATTAAAACCAACATTTAATTTCAGAAATGCTAGAGCAGCAGCGAGAATAATATTCGAAACTAAAGATTTAGTATTAGGATATAATGAACCATTAACAAAACCATTAAACTTCCAATTAGAAAGAGGACAAAAAATAGCTCTTAAAGGGATGAATGGTATAGGTAAATCAACACTTTTAAGAACTTTACTTGGAATGACAAAACCATTCGCTGGTGAAGTTGAATTAGGTGATTACTTAGAAGTTGGATATTTCGAACAAGAAAGTTCAATGGACAACTACAATACTGCTTTAGATGATGTATGGCAAGAGTACCCTGTATTAACTAACTACGAAGTTAGACAAGCACTTGCTAAATGTGGTCTTACTACTGAACATATAACAAGTCAAGTTAGAGTTTTAAGTGGGGGAGAAGCAGCCAAAGTTAGATTATGTAAATTGATGTTAAAAGACATAAACTTCTTAGTTCTTGACGAACCTACAAACCACTTAGATGTAGAAGCTAAAGATGAGCTTAAAAAAGCAATAAAAGAATTTAAAGGGACAGTTCTTTTAGTTTGCCATGAGCCAGAATTCTACAGCGATGTAGTTGATGATGTTTGGAATATAGAAGATTTCACTACAAAAATAGTTTAATAGTTTAAATTAGAGGGGGCTTCCAATTGAAAAAATTTTTAAATGCTATTTTGGCTATATGTTTAGCTTTATTTGTAATAGGTTCTTCAGTTATTATAGCGATGAATATAAAAAGTATCTATTACAACGATATAGACAAGCTAAATATAGAGTCTATGAGCAACTTATCAAGGGAAGACATAATAGAAAATTACGATTATTTAATTGATTATAATTTAAGTTGGAAAGCGGATGAATTTGAATTGCCATCTCTACCTTCATCTCATAATGGGAAGATTCATTTTGAAGAAGTTAGAGATATATTTCAAAATGTAAAAATACTTACAATAATAACAGGAATTATTTCAATAATAGGTGGAATAATTCAAATTAGAAAAAAGGAATTCAAATTTTTAAGAAATTCGTCAATATTAATTATAGTAATGCCGGTTTTATTGGCTATTCCAATTGCAATAAACTTCAATGCGTGTTTTATAATGTTTCATAAAATAATGTTTAGCAATGATTACTGGATTTTTAATCCTGAAATAGATCCAGTCATAAATATGCTACCAGAAACATTTTTCATGCATATGGGTGTAGCAATTTTAGCAATTATGTTGATTTGTAGTATTGTATTACAATTGATATATAGAAAATTAAAAACGATAAATTATGACAATTTAAAATAAAAAATAAAATTACAAAAATTATAATATTGAAAGAATGCTGAATAAATGGTATTATGGATATATTGAAATAAGACTGAAATAAAAATGAGACGAAAAAATAGGAGTTAGTCAATATAAATTGGCTTAACTCCTATTTTTTTATCTATTTTTCTTTATCTAATTTTGTTATTTCAATAATTTCTTTAAACTTCCCAATTACATAGTCGTAATTTTTTCTTTGATGAGGAAGTGTGCAATTTTTACAATCCTTAATACCCTTTTCTGTATATTTAAAATTTCCACCACATTTATCTTTTAGGGCATATAGTGGACAATAACAGAACAAGCAATTGAAATTTTCCGGGTCATTTGTTTTATGGCATGGAAAAAACTCACATTCAGTATGACTAAAAAATTTGTAATTCAATTTAATTATACCTCCAAAAATTTAGAATAATAGATAATTTTATTATACTATTTATATTATACTTATAGTATAGGATTATAAAAAATTATTAGGAGAAGGCTTATGAGGGATTTTAGGGAAGTTTCTACAATAGAGTTGTTTTATGATACAACTAAAAAACTTGAAAAGAGTACAAAAACGTATTATGAAATTAAGGATAGGAATGTAAGAAAAGTATCAGAGGAATTGCACAAAAGAATAAGTAAAGAAATAGAAGATGATTTTCGTATCCCGAGCAGGGAGGAAATGGACGAAATCATTATTTCAGACCTGAAGATGGAAGCCGAAGATGGAAATGCCGAAGCCCAATATGATTTAGCTTGTTATTATATGCCTTCAGAAGAAAATGATACAGGGGATATTTCAAAATCATTTATATTGTATAAAAAAGCAGCACAAAATGGTATCAAGGAAGCGCAATACAATTTAGCTTGCTTTTATGTACATGGAATAGGCATTGATAAAGATGAAGATGAAGCATTTATCTGGATTGAAAAATCGGCAAATCAGGGATATACGAGAGCAAAATTTTGTTTAGCACTTTGTTACGAACATGGAATAGGGGTAGATAAGGATGAAAAAAAAGCGTATGAAATATTAAAATCACTTGAAAATGATAAAATCGATACTATTGTACAGTATTGTTTAGGAATATATTATGAAAAAGGAAAAGAAATAAAAAAAGATAAGAAGAAGGCATTTGAATTCTATAAAAATTGTGCAAATGCTGGTTATGATAAGGCACAGCTTAGAACGGCTATTTGTTATGAATATGGAATAGGTGTAAAACAGGATCATAAAAAAGCATTTAATCGATATAAAAAGGCAGTTGGAAATGGAAATAAAGATGCAAAATATCTTATGGGACGATGCTATGAATATGGAATAGGGACTAATGTTGATAGTAAAAAAGCATTTTCTATTTATAACGAATTATCACAAGTCGGCTACGAAGATGCAATGTATAGGCTGGCATATTTCTATGAACATGGGATAGGAACAGATATAGATAAAGAAAAGGCTTTTAAACTATATAATAATTTAGCCCAAATGGGGTATGAAGATGCCATGTTTTATTTAACAGAGCATTATGAAGACAAAATGAAAAATAGTGATACAGAAGAATTTTATAATACGGAAGAAGTTGTTGCTGATTTAGACGTAAATAATGAAGGTAGCGATGTTTTAGTATTAGAGGAGGTAAGTGATAAAGAAAAATTAGATTTAGATGTAAAATTAGAAAAGAATATGGAAATTGAAGAGTTTTCAGATTTGGAAGATAGTAATTTAGATAATAATGAAGAAATTTATGCATATGAAGACTTTGAAGATGAATCATTACTTAGCAAAGATTTAGGAATAAATATATTTTTAGAACAAACAATATACAAACAAGTTAAAGATAATAACTTGGAGAGTGATTTGAAAAAACTAATAATAAAAATAGATAAATGCTTAACTTCAACAAATGGAGCCTTGAATTTTAAAAGTTTAGGGTTTAAGAAATACGAAGGTGTTGGGAATAACAAAATTTATGGTTTTGACTTTAATAATAAAGTAAATGATAGTGATAGAATAATAGCTTGTTTTGTAGATGATTATGCAAAGAAGAATGAATTTGACTTTGAAAGATATAATAATAGTCAAAACAAAGACAAGCAGGGCATTATATTATTTTCAATAACAAAGCATAATGACCAAGAAAGAGAAGCACAAAAAGTATCAAAAAGAATAAATAATAGTTTTTATGAACACAATCAATTCAAATATGTAAATGAAAAGAAAAGTAAAAACATAGAAATTATAAGTGTGGTAAATAAAAACACTCAAGAAAATAATATGACATTTAGATCTCTCGATTTTGACGATAAGCAAATCATATATCAAGAGGTATTGACAAAAGAACAGTCAGAGCAAATACATACATTTATACAAAAATCAGAACCATTTATATTATCAGGAATAGAAGGAAGCGGAAAAACAATATCTACTGTTAAATTAATCCCAGATATGGTTGAAAAAATAAAAAATATGGGCTCAGATAGCAAAATTCTATACGTAACATTTTCAAACAACTTAAAACAATATGTAAAAGAAAAGGTAATAGAAAGCTATTATGAATTTAATGAGTATATAGATATTAAAACTTTTGAGGATATATGTACAGAGCTAAATTATAAATACAATAATAAAAAAATAGACAGATCTAGGATTATAACTCAAAATACATATAAGAAAAATTTCACTAAGTTTTTAAATTACTTACATCAAACATCTCGTGATGGAAATATTTTAAAATTTATTAAAAAGTATCAAAAAGAAAAAAATATTATCTACAGCGAGATATTTGGAATATTAAAAGGTTCTATGTATGTAGATTGGGATAGAGAAGAAAAAGACATAGTAAAATCAGAATATTACATAAATAATAGTAACAAAATAGTTGAGGATTATAAGATTTTTGCCGAAGAAGATAGAGAAATACTATATTCGATAACACAAAAATATAATCAATGGCTAGTTGAAAATGAATACTACGACATAAATGATATAGCATTCGAACTTCAAAGCTTGATAAAAGATAAAAACATAAATTATGAATATGTGGTAGTAGATGAGGTACAAGATTTTACAGAAGTACAAATCTATATGTTATTTTTATTGGCAAAGGAACAAGAAATTTATGGGAAGAACAAAACTAGAAAAATACTGCTAGCTGGGGACCCAAATCAGATAATAAATCCCACATTCTTTAAAGTAGGAAGACTTAGAAAATTATTTTACTTACATGGATACAATTATGAGGATAAACGCCTTAATGAAAACTTCAGAAATTCTATTAATATAATGAAGATGAACAACATCGTAAATAAAATAATAAATGATAAACTTCCAGCAAGAAAAGAAGAAGACAGACAATATGAAATAACTAAAAATAATAAAACAGGAATTGTGGAGCAAGTTAAGGCAAGTGATGAAAATCTAAAAGTTATATTCAAACAAATCAACGCATCTGCCAAAGTGGCGCTTATAGTTTCTGATGATGAAAAGAAAGAATATTTAAAAGAAAAGTATGGATGCGAAAATGCTTTTACAATTTCAGAATTTAAAGGGAAAGAATTCGATAATATAATTGTCTACAATATACTATCTGATTATGCTGATATTTATGAAGAGGTTTATAAAAAGGAAAGTCTAAAAGAAGGTCATTATAGTTATTACTTTAATAGATTTTATGTTTCGATAACAAGAGCTAATTATAACTTAGTTCTTATAGAAGAAAAAGAAACAGAAATTCTAAAAGAAATTAAGGAAAAACTAGGCGACAATTTAAGATATATAGAAAATATAGACACATTTAAGGATTTAAACTTAGGGGAATTAATTGGAGACAGTTCAGAATTATTCAACATAGGTATGAAATTCTTCTATGATGAAGAATATGCACAAGCTAAGAACTACTTTACTCGAAGTGTTGAACCAAATTCGAATAATTTAGCAAAAATATGTGATTTATTTGAACAAGAAGGAAAATACGATGAAAAGGGAGATGAATTATTCCATATAGGAGAATACAAACTTGCACAAACTTATTACGAAAAAGCATATAACTTTGAAAAATACGCAATTATGTATTTATATATGAATAATTTATCTTATGAAAAACAATTAAGAGAGTTTTACAAATGTTTAGATAAACAAGGAATAAATTTCAGCGATTTATTCGATAATTACGGATATAGATTTGATAAATTACACAATATCTTAAAAAATAAAATAAAGAAAACAAATAAATTGTCTTCAAATATTGGATTAAAAATAAAAAATGTAAATCAATTACTCGGGGATATAAATAAAAAGATGAATGGGAGATAGGTGAACGATATGGCGAATAAGGAACTTAATACAAAGGGGATAGTAGATTCAATAGATAATTTTAATAAAAATAGTGAGCAGATATGCGAAACTTTAAATTGTTTAGAGGGGGGTATAAATGAGTTTAACAAATCGATTACAAGGTTACAGTCATTAAAAGATATTGATTTGACCAAGAAGAAGATAGATGAATTAAGTACATATAAGCAGAAGGTAAATCACATGATAAAGGAGTTACAGACAATAGAAGGCGATTTATCAAAAATGGATGAGGTTATTGAGACTGTTTCAAAATTTGGAGATGAAATACACTCTGTTATGAAAAATAGTAATACAATAAGTTTCAATACGATATCAAATAATGTAAGAGATTTAGATAAAAAGATAACTTCTTTTAATAAGAGAATTGATACATTTATTGAAAGAGAACTAATTAAAAAATTAGATGAACAATATGAAAATATAATGGAGCGTGTAAATACAGCATTAGAAAAACAACAAAAAATGATAGATTCAATAGATGAAAAAGTAGAACAAATTGGAACAGTTCAACCAAATATGCAAATATCACCTGAAAAATTAAAAATGATGAAAGAATCATCAAGCAATGCAATGGAAGCGATTTTAGGTGGAAATCTAGAAGAGGTTATGTCAGACTTTATAGAAAATGTAATAGATACATATAGAGACACAGATTCAGCAAAAGAATCAATATATAAAGGATTTAGCTCAAATGTATTAAAACTTTTATCAGATGAAGGTGAAATAGAAGCGAGCTATGTATTGGGAGAAAGATATTATAAAGAAGGCAAAATAGACGAAGCTGTTGTTGAGTATGAAAAACTACTTGATGACGAAGATGAAAGATGTGTAGATAAATTAATTAACATATATAAAGAAAAAGCAGCAGAAGGAAATCCGTTATATCTAGAAAAACTAGGATTCGAATTATATAGAGGTAGATTAATTGAAAAAGATGTAGATAAAGCAATCGAATTACTAGAAAAAGCAGAGCATAACGGAAGTGTTAATAGCAAAAAATATTTAGAACTTATAAAATTAAAATAATAAGTATCTAAAATTTATGGAGGGGGTGAGGTTAAATCACCTCCTTTTGTGTTTTAAATTATAATATCAAAAAAATACATAAAAAAATGATAGTTTAATGATATAATTATTAAGAATATTTATCTAAAACATGTTATTTGCAGTAAAAAATAGAAAATTACATATATAAAAGAATGAAATCCTTTATAAAAGTCAAAATATATAATAAGGTAAAATATAGGCAAATAAATGAATTGACAACGATTAATGTAAAGAGGTGATTTTGTGGAAGAACAATTACAAGAAAAGGCCGTTTTAGTGGGCTTAAATATAACAACTAATGTAAAGAAAATCGATGATATTGATATAAATGAATCTATGGCAGAACTTAAAGAGCTAGTAAAAGCAGCTGGAGCAGAAGTTTTAGCATCTGTAATTCAAAATAAACCAGCTAGAGATGCAGCTTATTTCATAGGAAAAGGAAAAGTTGAAGAAATAAGAGATTACTGCCACATGCTTGGTGCAACTATGATCGTATTTAATGACGAATTATCAGGAGCACATATGAGAAATATAGAAGATGTTACTGGACTAAAAGTAATAGACAGAACAGCTTTAATATTAGACATATTCGCACAAAGAGCATTAAGTAAAGAAGGTAAATTACAAGTTGAGCTTGCTCAATTAAAATACAGATTACCAAGACTTTACGGAATGGGTGGACAAATGAGTAGAACTGGGGCTGGTATAGGTACTAGAGGTCCTGGGGAACAAAAACTTGAAGTAGATAAAAGACATATATTAAACAGAGCAGCAGACATAAGAAAAGAACTTAGAGAAGTTAAACAAAACAGGGAAACTCAAAGGGTTCAACGTTTAAAATCAAATATACCAATAGTTGCATTAGTTGGATACACAAATGCAGGAAAATCTACTTTATTAAACGAATTAATAAAGACACATAAAGATTATGAAACAGAAAAAGAAGTTTTCGTAAAAGACATGCTTTTCGCAACTCTTGATGTAACTTTAAGAAAAGCAACATTACCAAACAAAAGAGACTTTTTAGTAGTAGATACAGTTGGTTTCGTAAGTAAGTTACCACATGACTTAGTAGAAGCATTCAAAGCAACATTAGAAGAAGTTAAATATGCAGACTTAATACTACATGTTATAGATGCGACAAACAGCAGTTTCGAACTTCAAAAACAAACTACTGAATCTGTATTAAAAGAATTAGGTGCAGATGATAAGAAAACTATAATAGTTTACAACAAAATAGATAGACTAGAATTAGATATTTATCCAAGAAATAGAGAAGACAGAATTTATATTTCTGCTAAAAAAGGTATCAATATGGATATCCTTTTAAAAATGATAGAAAATGCTTTAATGGAAGACACTTATCAAGTTAAATTATTACTTCCATATGACAAAGGAAATATATTCAGTAGAATTAAAGAAAAATATAATGTAGATTCTTTCGAATATGTAGAAAATGGGACACAACTTGAGGTAAGTTTAGACGAAGAAGACTATAATGTATATAAAGAATATATAATAGAGGAATAAAAATGGATATAAGCTGGAACAATATCGACAACTTAGATGACTATTTTATTACATATCTTCTTTATACTGAATCAAAGACAGTGTCACAAATTAGCAAAATTAGAAATATATCAGTTACAGAGGTAAATGATCATCTGATTAGAGCAAAATTAGATATAAAATCTGTAAATAAAGCAAAAGTAGAGTCTTCAAAAGATGTATTGGATAAATTTTTGGAATTGGGAAAAGATGCACGACTTGAATTTATAGAAGAGTTAAGTCTTGATAAGGAAAAAGAACTAAATTTTAAAAGAGAATTATACAAAAGAATACTTAAAGAAAAAAATGCAGATGATTTAATTGTTTTAATTTGGGCAACTGGAGAGTTTAAGGATGACAGATTCTTAAAAATACTTCATCCTCTAACAAATCATAGACATTCAGACATAAGAAGGATAACTTATTCAGCTATAAGGAAAATATCTTCTCCAAAGAGCAAATTTGTTTTGGAAAAAGGATTATATGATTCAAATCCCCAAACTAGACAATACTGTGCGAAGGCTTTAGCAAAAGTAGGAGATGATAAGACTGTCGAGATTTTGCAAAGGCTTATAGAACACAAAAAACTCAATGAAAAAGAATATGTCATCAGGGCATATAACGAAGCAATTTTAGCTTTAAAATATTTAACGGCAGGGGGAGAGGCACTATGAAGACATATAAAACATTACATAGTTTTGGCTCAGATGAATATATCGTAGAGAAATCGACGTTTATAGGATATGCAAAACCCATAAAATCTGAAGAAGAAGCTGTGGAATTTATAAACGAAATAAAGAAAAAGCACAAAGACGCTACTCATAATGTCTGGGCGTATACTGTTGGTGAAACAATGAATATCCAACGTTATAGCGATGATGGAGAACCACAAGGAACAGCAGGAATCCCAACATTAGAAGTTATAAAAAAAGAAGACTTAAGAGATGTAGTAGTTGTTGTAACTAGATATTTTGGAGGCATCAAACTAGGGGCAGGCGGACTTGTTAGAGCATATACAAAAGGCGCCAAAGTAGGTATTGAAGCTGCACAAATTATAGAGAAGGTAAAATATAAAGAAGTAGGTATAACTATAGACTACAATCAAATCGGCAAAGTCCAAAATGAAATAATGAACATGGGCTACACTATAAAGGACACTTTATATACTGATAAAGTTCAAATTATAGTTTATTCAAGAGAAGAAGACGTACAATCGCTTAAATCAAAAATGACAGATATAACAAGTGGGACTGCAGAGTTAAGCGAAAGTGAAAGTTTTTATTTATCTGAGAAAGACGGTCAAATTATTCTTTAGATAGTATTTCTTTAATAAATAAATTTATTGAAGGGGGAAGTCATAATGAAAAGTGAAAAAAACAAAATAACAAAACAGATAGGAATCTCTTTAGCTATAATAGGAATTTTATTCTTAGCTATAGTAACTTTAAATTTATCAAAAAATGAAGAGATAATAATATTCTGCTTTATGTATGGCTTTATGGTTTTTATGGTATTTAATCTATTTAAAATATCAAAAGCTGGGGATGTAGATATTACTAATACCATAAATACTTTAAATAAATTACAAGAGGATTTAGAAAGAAAAACTTTCATACAAGATATGTTAAATCATGCTAATATGGAGTTTGAAATAAATGAAAAAATGGCTTATGTAAATAAAATTATCGAAAAATATGATGACTGTGCCGATGGGTATTACTATCGTGGCGATTTTTATATAAAATTCGAAAAATTTTATTCAGCTATAAAAGATTTTGAAAAAGTTATTCAATTAGATAAAAACTATAAAGAAGCATATAGAGGAAAAGGTGTTTGTTATAGTAGATTAGGTGACAATGATTTAGCAATAAAAAATTATGAAAAAGCATTACAAATAGATCCAAATTATGAAGTGGCTTATTATAATCTGGGGGTATCTTATAGTAACCTAAAAGAATATGATAAAGCTATGGAAAGTTATAGAAAAGCATTGGAATTAGACGAAAATGATGTCAGTGCTTATTATAACAGAGGTAGAATTTTAGCGTATTTAGGAAGATACAAAGAAGCATTAAAAGACTTTACAAATGCTATAAATCTTGAAAAATACGATGAAAGATTATTATATGAAAGAGCGGGAATCTTCTATTTAATGAAAAGATATAAAGATGCTCTACTAGATTACAAAGCATTTGTAAACTTGGCTCCACATATGAAAGAAGGTTATTTAGGAATGGCCGATTGTTATTGCCAAATGAACCAAATGAACAATGCTATCGAATATTACAATAAATCTATAGAAATAGATCCAAATTATGAAGAAAGTTACTTTAATCGTTCAGTAGCTTACTTAAAACAAGATGATTTGCGAAAAGCTATAAAAGATTTAGACAAAGTTATTGGACTAAATCCTAAAAATGGAGAAGCATATTACAACAGAGCTCTTGCATATGGACGAATGGAAAATCACACAAAAGTAATTCGTGATTTCTCAAAAGCAATTAAAATGGGATATAAAGTAGGAAAATCTTATTGCAACAGAGGAAAAGAATATTCTCTAACAGGTAATTTTAAAAAAGCAAAAGACGACTACACTAGATCTATAGAACATGGTTATGATAGCTACATAGTTTATATGGGAAGAGGAGCAGCAAATTTAGATTTAGAAGAATATAATGAAGCGATACTTGATTTTAACAAGGCAATCGAATTAGATAATACTAAATTAGGAAATTACTATTATAGAGGACTTGCATATTACAATCTTAAACAATATAAAGAAGCGATAGATGATTTTTCTGTTGCGATAGAAGGTTGTCCGTCAGACATAAGAGCTTATGAAAAACGAGGCGACGCATATTGTAGAATAGGAGATTATGATAACGCAATAAAAGATTTCTTTATGATAAGTAGATTAGAACAAAAAAGTTAGAATATAAGAAAAAGCCTAGACTATGAGACTTGTAGTTTAGGCTTATTTTTTTCCTTTATGCATATATCCTTTTTGTATTTCGAAGATGCCTATGATTAATAAAAATACACCAAAAAATTTTCTTAATAGTTCAGATGGCAAATATTCAGCTAATGTTGAGCCAAAAAATGCGCCAACTATACCGAATAAGACGATTGGAAGTACAAGGTCAAAATCAACATTTTTCTTTTTTATATGTATTGCAAGGGCTACTATCGTCATTGGAATTGAGGATAGTAGGTTTGTACTTTGGGCGATTTTGGGGTCTATACTTGCGAATAGTATTAATGCGGGGATTAGAATTGTTCCACCGCCCATTCCCATTCCGCCTATTATTCCGGCAAAAAAGCCTATTATTCCAATTAACATAATTCCTCCTAATTAATAAAAAATCATTCTGATTGCAGAAATTATCATTACAATTCCAAAAGAAATTCTTAAAAATTTTCCTGTTACTTTGCTCAGTAATTTTGCTCCAATTATCCCGCCGATTATACTGCCGATAGCGGCTTGTATAGTTAATTTAATGTCGTAAGTTCCTCTTGATACGTATATTACAGAACTTGTTACTGTTAAAAATATTATTATTGCTAAAGCTGTTGCGTGGGATTTATGTTCTTCTACTTTTAGTATGTTATTTAAAATAGGCACTAAAAGAGTACCTCCACCGGAGCCAAAAAGTCCATTTACAAAACCAGTAAAAGCCCCAATTATAGAATTTTTAATATTAAATGGATTTTTCATATCTTCACCTACCTTGTATTATTATTTGTGATTTTGATAAAACTATGTATATATGTGAAAATAATAAATTAATTTTGAAATAAATGTGGTATTATAAGTATAGATTTTTATATGAAAGGGGAAAATTAAATGGAAATAAATCAAAAAATAGATAAGACAGTAGATTGGCTTAGAGAAAAAGTTAAAGAAGCTGGATGCAAAGGATTAGTTGTAGGAGTTTCTGGGGGTATAGATTCAGCGGTAGTTTGCTACCTTATTAAAAAAGCATTTCCTGAAAACTCAATAGGAGTAATTATGAGTATAAACAGCAATCCAAAAGACAGAGAAGATGCGCTTAAAGTTATAAATGGATGTGGAATAGATTATATCGACTTAGATTTAACTAAGCCACAAGAAATGATATTAAACTCTGTAACATCAGCACTTAAAGAAAAAGATTTATACAGTGAATCAGGATTTAGAGCAGCTGACTCTAACTTAAGAGCGAGAGTTAGAATGTGTTCTGTTTACACAGTTGCAAACAACTTAGGGTACTTAGTTGTAGGAACAGACAACGCAGCAGAAATACATACTGGATACTTCACAAAATACGGTGATGGTGGGGTTGATTTAGTTCCAATAGCAAACCTTACAAAAGCAGAAGTTTACGATTGGGCTAGGGCATTAGGTGTACACGAAGATGTAATAAACAGAGCGCCATCAGCAGGTTTATGGGAAGGCCAAACAGACGAAAACGAAATGGGAACAACATACAACATGATAGATAAGGTTGTATTAGGCAAAAGAGATGAAGTTCCTCAAAAGGACTTAGATATTATAGATAGATTACATAGAATCAGTGAACATAAAAGACACACTGCAGCAAAACCTCCAATATTCTAATTTACTAAATCGGAGTTTTATGCTAAAATTTACTGTGGCAATAGATTTTGACTAAATCTATAAATGAACGAAATTAAAGTTAAGGAGTGAAATTATGGGTCGTATAGGTAATATTATAAATAGAAAAGGTAAACAAGATGCTAAAAGAGCATCAGTATTCACTAAACATGCAAGAGCTATAACTGTTGCAGCTAAAGAAGGTGGAGCAGATCCAGAATACAATGCAGCTTTAAAAACTGCTATAGATAAAGCTAAAGCTGACAATATGCCAAATGACAACATCAAAAGAGCAATAGACAAAGGTGCTGGAGCTGGCGGTGGAGAAGATTACTTCTCAAACACTTACGAAGGATATGGACCAGGTGGTGTTGCTGTTATAGTTGAAACTTTAACTGATAACAAAAACAGAACTGCTGGTAACATAAGATATTACTTCGACAAAAACGGTGGTAACTTAGGAACTACTGGATGCGTTGGTTTCATGTTCGATAGAAAAGGACAAATATTAATAGCTGCTGAAAACGTAAGCGAAGAACAATTAATGGACGACGCTTTAGAAGCTGGAGCAGATGATATAATAACAGAAGAAGATGGATTCGAAGTTGTAACAGCTCCAGAAGATTTCAATGCAGTTAGAGATGCATTAGTTGAAAAAGGATATGAATTCGTATCTGCTGATATAAAATTAATACCACAAACTACTACAGTTTTAGACAACGAAGGTCAAGTAAAAGCTATGGAAAAATTAATAGACTTACTTGAAGAAGATGACGACGTTCAGAACGTTTACCATAACTGGGAAATAACTGAATAGTTATTGGAAAGTTAGGGTTTGTAACGTTTTAGAATTTAAAATGTGAGAGATATAACACCTCTGATTATGAAATATGGAGAAATCTGTGTTGAGTGATTAGGGGTGTTTTTGATTATGGATAATATTTATGAAAAGTATATCTATTAAATTAAAATAAGTAATGATACAGAAAGAAAAATTAAGAGATATAAAAATAAATTAAATAAATTTTTTACTTATTGTAAGAATAAACATGAATTACTAGAGATTGAAGAAATAACACATTTTCATATTAAACAATATTTAAAGCAACCTAAATCTAAAGGTTTAAATCATAGTTATATAAATACAATTCTCAAGAACATTAGAAGTTTTTATAATGATTGTTACAAAGAACCATATTGTTTAAATATTGCAAAAAAAGTTGAATTTCTAAGAGAAAAAAGTTAGAGAGAGAAGAATTTTAGGATATGAAACAGTTGAGGTAACTAAAACGTATTAAAAAAGCATTAAAGATTAACAAATTGCAGGAATAAGTTGATTAATGAATTTAAGCAAATACAAAGGAGATGCTAGTAACACCCTTTTACACAAGAACCCAAATTAAAAATTAGCTAAAAAAATTTATTGAACTTGTATATATGAATATATTGGAAATACTAAGTTTGATAGTTATTAACAATGTAGTATACTATAATTATAATAAATGCATAAGAGGCAAAAATATGAATAGGAATGTGAGAGAAAATAAAGTATTAAATGTAAGTTTAAATTTAATAACAAATAAAAATATTAGTTTATATATAAAAAAGTTTTATAAATATACAATAAAAGGGGTAAAGGGAGTGATTTTATGTCTTGTAGTAAAAGGGATGAAGATAGTAATTTAATGTCTTGTGAAAATTTAAAGGAAGTAATATTAAATATATGTGAAGGCTATAGCCAAATTAAAGAAAATATATTAAATGAAGATATAGTAGAGTGTTTAGGGGATATTAATAAGGGTGTAAAAATTTTTAATATATTTAGATCTAAATACTCTATTTATAAATTTGATAGATTTTTAAAAGGATTTAATTATAATAATTGCAATGATAATGATGTATCAAGATTAATTGAATATTTAAAAAGTGATGAAAAAGTAGAGTTTGTAGCTAGTACATTTGATAAAATTTTATCTTCAAATTCTAAAAAATCATGTTATATAATGGGAATGTTGTTTAGTGAAATAGTTGAAAAAAATAAAAGTGAAAATATTACTAAAAGTGATTTAATGATAATTAATGCATTATCATTAATGAATGATTGTGATATTGAAAGTTTTGTTTATTTATACTCCTCTATTGAAGAATCAAATAAAGAGTATATAATAACAGATGAAATGAAAATTGATTATAAGAATAAATATAATATTTCAGATTTAGATCTTAAATTATCATTAAATACTATGCAAAATGCATCACTGGTTGAAAAAGGTTCTAATTATAATGAACAAAATGAATTACTTACATTTGATGAATTAAAATTTACAAAATTAAGCGAAAAATTGTATAAATATGCTAGCTGTATAAATATGACAACATAGAAAGATTTTTCATTGATTAAAAATATATAATTTAATATATAGGTATATTAAGTATGAGTAGAAAATTAACAGTCATAAAAGTTTGTCAACATTGTAAAGTTTCCAAAAGCTTATCAGATTTTCATAGAAATAAAACAAAACCTTATGGACATAATTGAATATGTAAAGAGTTTCAGGCTAAAGTTAATAAAAAAATAAGAAATAATTTAAAAAGTCACTTTTCATAATTTTTTTTAATTATGAAAAGTGACATATATATAGTAAAACTATGTATTCGAAATAAAATCCAAAGCAATATAAGACAACTTCAGCTTAATAATATAATTCAAATCCTCAAAATCGATACAATACTCATCTCTAATCTTACTTAATCGATATTTCAAAGTATTATAATGCACATGCAGTTCATCGGCAGTTTTTTTGATATTGCCGTTATTATCAACAAACAACTTCATCATTTCGAGATATTCTTCTGATGCCGAGTTTATAAATTCTTTAAAATTCAAGTCGATAATGTTATCCGTATTTTCATTTATCAAAAACTCATAGACCAAGTCTGTTAGCATAAAATCAGAGTAATAATTTATACGATTTTTATCTGCTGATATAGTAGAGTAATCTAGTGCTTTTAATGTTTGCTTATATGCAATTTTTATATCGTGCAAGTTGAAGAATATGTCGCTAATTCCAACTGATAGATTATATTTTTCACATATGTCTAAAAAATATTTAGAGTATATTTTAAATTTGTGAGGGTTATCATCTCTTGTGACATATAGTATGCATATCTGATTTTTATATATAAACACAAACTGGTTGAAAAATATAGATTTTATCAAGTCATAAAGTTCCTTTAATTTTTCTATTGTCATTTCTTCTTTTGAGCAATTGATATTTAGCAAAAAGAAGTTTGAATGTAGTTCTAAATTTAATATTTCACATGTATTTTTAAGAAAGTGAGGTTGTGTGTTATCACATGATAATAAATAATAAAATATCGAGTCTATTTGAGTGTTTTCACAATAAGTAAAACGAGGGTCGTTTATTATTGAAGGGGCTAGTATTTTGCCCAAAATGTTTAGTACACGCATGTCTTCTTTAGTAAAGGGTTTATTTGCCTCCAAGACATAGATGTATGCGATGTTGAAATTATTTATTTTTATTGGACATGTAAGAATTCTATGGTCCATTACGTCCAAATAGTCTATAATATGTGAATCACTTTCTGTTGATAGAGGTTGTACAAATTTAATATTGTAATAAATTTTCTCTAAATAATTTGGATCGGGATATTCATATTTTATATAATCTTCCCAAATTGTATCATTTATATCAAAATTATCATCACTATGACAACAAAGATAGTTTGCGGAGTTAGTTATTATTATTGGATTTTGTAGATAGTGATGAATTGTTTTGATAATATCGTCTATATTTTGATTTTGTGATAATGCATCTATAATACTGTTGGAAGATGCGATTATATCAGCGTTTACGTTTATGATATCCTGCAAATCTTCTAACAATTTATATAGACTTATTTTATCTTTTTCTAATATTAAAATATTACAGTTTTTAAGCTGAAATAAATCGTATTTTATATTTATATCTACTATTATCAAGAAGTTTATGATTTTATAGCTCTTAAAATCTTTTGGAAAATTTGATAATTTACATATATAAAGACTGTAAGAATTAAGGTTATCAAAATTATCTTCTATATAATAGTAATTTGAAATATTTATATTTTTTCTGATTATAACTATTGGATTTTTTGAAGATAGTTTTGTTGATATTTCATTAAATGTTGCTGACATATGAATCCCCCTTTCAGTTTAGTCCAAGATCTAATTTATATCCTTCTGAAATTTCTAGTGCAACTATTGCAAGTCTTAGTTTTATTAATGAATCAGAGTTTTTTAAATCGATGAAGTATTTGGTTTTTAATTTTTCAATTCGATATTTCAATGTATTATAGTGAATTCCTAGTTTTTCTGCTATTAAGTTTAGGTTTTCGTTGTAATCTAGATAGTATTTAACAGTATTTATTAAATTTGTATTATTATCAGCTAGAAGTTTTAAAATCGTTGAATCTAAGATATAATGAAGTTTTTTTTTCACTACAAAATCATACATTAAGTCGTGCAAAACATACTCATCATAAAAGTTTATAAATGGTTTTTCGTTGCCTATAAAATTGAGATGATTTGCGAAATTTATAGCAGATAGAGATTCAAAATAGGCATTTCTTATACCGGAGATACCGTCAAATAACTTGCTGACTCCGACTGATAATGTGTAGTTTTGTATAAATTCAATAAATTCCTTGTATTCATAACCTTTATTAAAATAATCAAATGAATTTTTATTGTTATAGAGAACTATAATATTTTGCTCAAATATAAATACATAATGTTTTTCAAATATACCTTGCACCATTTGTTTTACATAATTTATTTTTGATTTTGAATTTATATTATCCAAATCGCATAAACAAAGGAGATACATATTTGAATCTAAATTAAATTTAAAATTAGATAATTTCTTTCTTATAAGCAACATATTTGGTTTTGGATTATTTATTAAATCGCTAAAAACAGAGTCCAGTTTTGATGTTTCTAAATTTAGAAATTTTTTATCACAAACCATAAGCGGATACATCATTTTAGCCAAAGTTTTTAATATATGAATATCACTTTGAGTAATTTTTCTGTTAACTTCTAATACGCATATACGACCGATAGAGAAATCAATATGTTTTATTGGGATTGCAATTTCTCTATGGTTCATAATTCCTTCAAAGAAAGTAACTATATGATTGTAGCTTGATTCGGCAATAAGGCGATTTTCTCTGCTTTTATTGTATTTTAATGAATATTCGGGATGAGGACGATTGTTTTTTATCTGAAATTCCCAAACGGGTTCATCTAAAATTGTTTTTCCAAGCTCGAAATAACATGTTTCATATTTTGAATTTAGTACCATTATCGGGTTATTTAAATATTCAAAAGCTATAGAAATCATGTTGCTAATAGATAAATCATCTTTAATACTAAAGAATAGTTTTTCTTTAAAAGATGAAAGAGCATCATCAAAGTTTAATAGGTTTTGAATTATTTTTATAATATCAAAAATAGAAATAGAATCTTCCTTCAATATAATATAATTGCATCTATTTAAATAAGGCAGATCTTGTGGTTCGCCTATTATCAAAAAATTTATTTTATTGTAATTAAAAATTTCTTTTGGAAGTTTGTTAGCCCTAAAAATATATAGACAGTAAGGGCTATAATTTTGTAGATTTTTAGTTGAAAATTTAAAATTTACTATCTCAGTATCAAATGATATTTTGTAGCTTAGAGTAAATTGAGAAAACTTGTCTAATATTTCATTCATATTAATATACATTTTGACCTCCTTTAGAAAAAATAATAAAATTAAAGG